>APMI01000529.1_pt1 | contig 125946 bp, 119 predicted proteins | sample 667938 | NCBI WGS metagenome assembly APMI01 (sample SAMN01084076, study PRJNA167559) | wastewater metagenome | biome: Wastewater | place: Denmark: Ejby Moelle, Odense | collected 2011-11-28 | reverse complement strand
CACCAGGACCCTGGCCATGTGCCTTGAAGCACTTCGACAAGTCCGAACAAAGCGCGTAAGCTTGAGCCATGATGACTTCATCACCGTTCATTGATGAACTGCGGCGCATGCCATCCGACCAGTTGGAGGAAACGGCCGAGTACATCCATGCCCTGATTGAAGAGCGTAGGGTACGCCGCGCACAAATGATTGATGCCACCTCGGGCAGCCTCTCCGATGAAGAAGGCGAGGCCCTCGAAATCGCCCTAGCCGATCTGATGACGATCATTCAGGCGTGAACCAGTCACAAGGTCATGCAACCTGCCTTCGACTGCGGAAATGGTTCATGAAAGCGTCACGATCCAACTCAACGGAATCCTTCTGATCCAGCTGATCAAAGCCGTTTGCAGCTTTGTGTCGCCATTTTTGTTCCAGCAGTTCCCTGGTTGCGGCCAGAGGGCGTTCACGTCCGTTCCGCACATCCTCTTCCGCAGCGGCAATATCCCGCAGCAGCCGGGCATCATCATGCAGTTCGCGCCAAGCCAACGAATCCTCTGGCAGCTCGGCCAGCAAGGACAGGGTTTGCTCTTTGGTGCTCATGGTTAGCAAAGTTAACCTCTGGCTTCCGACATGCAACCGGGTCCTGCCGCTACCGCCGCTGCAACGACTTCTCCACCAGCCCCTCATAAATCTTGCGGCGCTCATCCAGGCCGAGGCCTTGGTTGCGGTAGTTGAACATCTGGCGGTTGATGTCCTCGCGCTGGGAGGTGCTGAGGCGGGAGAGCTTGGCGACCATCTCAGGAGGCGGGGCTTTGGGGTAGCCGTCGGAGGAGAAGCCTTCCTTGTAGTTCACGGCGGCGGATTTGGCCTCGTTCATCTGAGCGGAGCTGATGGCCGGAGCGCTGCCGCCAGCTGAGCTGCTGCCTGCCTTTGACTTCGCGGGCCGGGGCGGGGGCTTCTGGTAGCGCACAGAGATGACCTCGCCGCCGGGCACCTGAATCCTAGCGGACCAGGTCTGCATCTCCTCGCTGCGCCCGCCCACGCCGACGAGCTGCCAGCCCTGGTAGTTGGGCGTACGGGAGACGACGTGGGACTCGAAGGTCTTCGTGTCGAGCAGCGTGGCGTACACCTCCTGCTCCATATGCGCGACGCCAGTGAGGATGAGCGAATCCGAGACCCCGAGGGAGCGGGTGAAGGGGGAATTGGTCACGAGGGCGTCAAAGTCCTCCATGTGCACCGCACGCGGAATGGCACCATCATCTTCCGCCTGCTGCGCCTGCGGCATGGCCTCTGCGGCGGGCAGCGTGATGGAAAGGCAGCAGCTCAGGAGGAGCGAGAGCGCACCTGCGTGCACGCGCTTCCTGGCTGGCCTGTTTCTCTCATGAGGCAGACGATCCATGGCTGAAGTACGGCGGGAGTGTGGCGGAACCATCACGCCAGCCTGTGAAAATCTGGCTCTTCTTTCAGGCATGGGGTCTCATGCTGAGCGACCCTGCCTCACCGCGAACGCAGAAAGGCGATGATGTCGGCAAGCTGGCGTGGTGTGAGGGCTTCAGAGAGGCCGGAGGGCATGAGGGAGGTGTTGCGCAGGGTGCGGATGGTGGCGTGCTTTTTGAGCACGGTGCGCTCGGCGCCACCGGGCAGGCGGAGGGTGAGGCTGCCGGGCCCGTCTGAAGCCGTGATGCCGAGGAGGCTTTCGCCTCGGCGGGTCTTGATGAAAGTCGTCTCAAAGCCGGGGCGCGCGGCCTCCGCGGGAAAAACGACGTCCCGCACGATGGTCTCGGGAGCGCGCTGAAACTCGGCATCGAGATCCGGCCCCACACTGGTGCCGATGCCGTGGCTGCGATGGCAGGAGGCGCACACGCCGGTGAAAAGCGTGCGGCCAGCGACGAGGTCGGGCTTTTCCTGGAGCGCGGCGAGGATGGCGGGCATGCGTGCCTCCCACGCGGCGGTCTGCTCTGCGGTGGGCGGTGCTGGCGGCGGGACTTCCGGAACGGCTGCGCCTTTGGCAAGGGGCTGGGCATCCTCCAGCCCGAGGGTGAGAATCTGGCGTGGCTGGCCGGTGATGAGCGCGGCTTCTTTGAGGCAGGACTGAATCTCCGCCACATCTCCACGCGCGGCGATGACCGAGGCGAGCCGCGCCATGACCGGAGCGGAGGCACCGGGATCTCGCGCCAGGGCGAGGAGCATCTCCCGCTCGCGCTTGTAGAGTGCGCTGGAGATGGCGCAGTCGATCCACTGCAGGCGTGTGCCGTGCGTGCGGGCGATGCGGCGCAGGCAGTCGAAGACCTGCGGTGACCGGCTCTGGCCGAGACTGAGCGTGGCCTGCAGCACGAGCTGGGGCGGTGCAGAGGCATCTTCGAAATCCATGGCCAGCAGCTCCTTCTCCAGCTCGGGGTGGGATTGAAAGTGGTCGGCATCCGCAGTGCGCAGCGCGAGGGCTCGGGCCTCGGTGGCAGTAGGCGGCGGAGCCGGGCGGTGCAGCCGGGACTCATCCTGCGGCAGCAGCAGCCAGATGCGGCCGCGATCCTGCCCATGCGTGACTCCGTACTGCTGCTGGAGATGACGCGGGATGGCGGAGTAGTCCTCGATGATCTCGCGGTAGAAGTCACAAATGGCGATGCCGCCCTGCGGTGTCTGTGTGAGACTGACAGGGTGGAACCATGAATCCCGTGAGGCGAGGAACTCGCGCTGCTCCTCCCCTTTCACACGCTGGAGGCGGAGGGCGGTGCCATCGCGCACGATCTCGCTGCGGTGAATGAGACTGGCGGCGGGCTCGCATACCAGATAATGGCCGTTTAGACCAGGAAGTACATCATGCCGATAAACGAGCGGACTGCAGGCGGAGGTGAAGTAACCGGAGGCGGCGGCATCGCTGAGGCTGATCTTTTTGTAGAAAGCAAAGTATTCGGCGTGCTGCTCGCGCTTGGTGCGCCAGGGATGCACGGGAGCGATGGGGAAGACACGCGTCTCGGTGGTGGCAGGCGCATCCAGCGGCGGGGCAACATCGTCTGGATTGCGCGTGAGGTAGCGCCACTCAAGCGGCGTGACCAAGAGCCCCGGCGAGGTGGTGGTGGTGACAAAGCGGTCTCCGCCAGCGGTGAAAGTGGTGCCGATGGTGCGGGCACTGCCGCCCACGGGCTCGATGGCGCTGCCATCCGCGCGGATGCGGAAGTCAGTGCCGGGGAGCTTCACCGCCTCTTTGAGATGCGGGCCATTGATGGCACCGCTGCCGGGCCAGCCCCTGCCAAAGTAGATCCAGCCATCGGGACCATGCGTGGGTGCATTGATGCCGCGCTCCAGCATCCCCGTGCCAAAGCCGGTGAAGAGGCGCTCATTCACGTCAGGCTGATCATCGCCATCGGTGTCTTTGAGAAACACGATATGCGGGGCGCAGGCGACGATGAGGCCGCCATTGGCTGCGGTGAGGCCGTAGCAAGGCGGCAGCCGGTCTGCCCAGACGGTGGCTTTGTCCATCACACCATCGCCATCGGTATCGCGCAGGAGCTTCACGGTGCCATAGGTTTCCGCTTCTGCCTTGACCTTGGCACTTTCTGAGGCGGCGATGCGGCGCACCGTGGTGTCGAGCTGGCCGGATTTGTTGAGCTCATCGATGTCGATCTGTCCCTCCACATTGTAACCGTGCAGCTCGCAGACAAAGACACGGCCGCGCTCGTCCCAGCAGATGCCGGAGGGCTCGTGGATGAGGGGCTCTGCGGCCAGCAGCCGTATCTTCATTCCCTCAGGCACCACAAAGGCGCGTGCGCTTTCCTGCGGCGAGAGCGGCTGCGGGGCATCGGTGGGCTGGGGAATCTCGGCATGAGCATGCAGGCCCAGAAGTGCCGAGGCAGATGCGAGAGCAAGGCAGGAGCGCAGGAGCATGAAGCGTGCGGGTGAGTGGTGGATGAGATACGGCCGGGCACCTGGCCCCCGCATAGGCAGGCTGAAAGTACGCCACGTGCGCGGCGGTTCTTCGAGGACAGGTCTATGGCCGCGTGACCTTGACGCGCATGAATCGGCGCTGGCCGCCGGTGCCGATGGGCTGGCTGTCACGTACTTGGAGGGTGGTGCTGTTGTTCAGCTCCACGGTGGTGCCCACGGTGGTCCAGCCATTCGGATTGCTCAGGTCGTTGGAGATCTCCACGGTGTAGGTGACGTCTGAGGCAGCGGGATTGCGCGTCACGGTGAGGCGCAGGCAGCCTGCGCTGGTGTCGGTCGTGATGGGATGCCTGGATGGCGTGAAGGGCTCCAGGTTCAGCGCATACTTCATCAGGTTGGGGATGCCGTCGTGCGCAGGCATGGCCATGTCTGCACCGCTGCCGCTGTTGGCGCTGCTGCCAAATTTGGCCAGCCGCCAGGTCTCGATGGGAGAGAGCGCTGGGGCGGTGATCTCGATGGTGGAGACACTGAGCGCGGGGAGTGTGACCACCCAGTTTGAAAGATCGGCCGGCACCTCGCCCACAAAGACGGGCGTGGTGGAGGTGCCCTCCAGGCGATAGACTCGGGCGGTGCCGGAGGCCGCAATACCAGCGAATGCCACGTCCTGGCTGGTGAAGGAACGGTTGATGGCCACAATGACATGGCGGTTCGCATTCGTGCTGTCCTTGCTGATGTAAGACGAGACCTTGGAGGTGTCGCTGGAGGTCGTGGGCACACAGATGTCGCCGAAGGAGCCGAGGTTGCCGTCGTAGTCGCGGTACATTTTGAAGCCCGCCAGCAGGAAGGGATAGCTGGGGCTCATGGGCCAGAAGTTGGCGGCAAAGATGCCCTTCTGACCGAAGATGCCGAGGTAGTCGCACTGAGCGAGGGTGCCCGCGATGTGGTTGTCGCCCGAGGTGTTGTATTCCGTCACCGCCAGCTTGGTGCCGGGCCAGTCGGCGTCAATTTTCGCCTGGATGCGGTTCAGGATGGCGATGGGCCCTCCCAGCACACCATTGGTGATCCAGGAGTCTTCTTGATACGTCGTATCCCACAGGCTGCGCGGATTCTGCACGATGGCGTCGATCTCCGCATTGCTCAGCGTGGCGCCGCGCAGGCTGCCGATGCCCTTGCTGGTGCCGGGCACCACGGCGTCCACATACCAGTGCATGTCATACACATCCACCAGCCTGCGCCCCGCTGTCTGCGACGCGGCTTTGAGCGCTAGCAGAAACTTGTCGGTGAACCACATCGTGTTCGGGAATCCGGGCTCGATCTGCCAGTTGTACATGCCGAGGAATCCGTAGTTCACCGGGCCGAAGATCACGGAGTTGGGCGCCACATCCTTGATGGCGCTGCTGAGGTCGATGGTCTTCTGGATGAAGGTGTCTGAATTGATCGCGGTGCGGGTGATCTCCGCATGGGTGCTGGGCCAGAGGTCGGGCTCGTTGTCGAGGCTGATGTAGGTGGGCAGCTGGGAGTCGCCGTAGATGTCCCCGGAGAAGAGATTGCGCAGCGCCCACACAAACTCGTCCGCATACACATAGTCATCGGTAGTGGAGGGCGTGGCGGTGAAGGCGGAGCCTTTGCGGTAAACGAGCTGCTTGAAGCGCGAGGCGAGGTGGTTGGGGTCATTCAGATCCACGGGCCCGCTTTTGTCCGCCGACACATAGCCAAGCATGGGCACGGTGATGAGGGTGGCCATGCCATGAGAGCGCAGGTCTGCCAGGGGATCCCGCACCGCCTCTGCGGGCACCGTACCGCCACCGAGATAGTCGTCGCTCTCATAGTAGTAGTCGAAGCCCGCATTGGAGGCGTTGTTCTCCCAGTTGTAGGCGGTCCAGCGGTTGCCGCCATAGCGGCCAAAGGTGAGATTGCGCGGCACATACGAGCGCTGCAGCAGGCGGTTCCAGTTTCCCTGCGGATCAAAGCCGGGGCCGTCATTGATGCCGTAGATCCATTTGGAGATGGGCAGCGTGTGCGCGGTGTCGGCCGTGATGGTGACCGTGGGTGCGGCCGCAGCGGTAGTGGTGAAACTGGTGCTGGCCGTGGTGGTGAAGTGGAAGGAGTCTGTGACCGCCACGCTGACCGTGTAAGCCGTGAGCGGCTCAATGAGATCCAGCACGATGCTCTGGCTGCTCTGAAAGGTGCTGAGCGTGCGCGTGACCACCTGCCCGCCTGCTTTTTGATACGTGACCACCGCCGTGGCAGGCCGCTCCACCGTCCAGGAGAGAGTGGCGCGATTTCCTGTGATGTCTGTGACCGTGATGGGCGAGAGCGTGGGCGCTGTGGTGGGCGCTGGCGGCACGGTGAAGGTGCCGGTGAACACACTTTGATTTGGCGTCGCATTCGTATCCGTGCGGTGATCCTTGGCGACGATGCGATACTGATAGGTCGTGTTTGGCGTGAGCCCCGTGAGCACGGCACCGTGGGAGGTGAGCGGACTCGTAGCAGGTGAAAAGCCCGCCCAGCCGCTCGGCTCGCACTGCACGGTGCTGGCGTAGCTGCCGATGCCGTAGTCCACCTGGGTGATGGCGGATTCATCTGTGATGAAGTTCAGCGTGTACTGCTGGTAGTCGTAGCTGAGCGAGTTGGTGGTGAGCGTGATGACGGGAGGCGTGGTGTCGGGCGCCCAGCCTGCCTTGATGTCAGCCAGGCGGAAGTGCGTGGTCACCGCACCGGCATTGTTGTAGAGCAGGAATCCGGCAAAAGCGGGCCACTTGGGTTTCATCTGCTGCAGGTCCACCGTGATGTGGATCCACTGCCCAAACTTCTGCTCGGGCGTCATGTCCAGCCAGCCGGGGATCAGGTCCGTGAGGTAAGGTGCGTTGTCCGCCAGTCCGGCGTCATCCATGTACACCATGAAGCCGTCCTGACCCACCGAGTCAGGCTCGAAGTAAACATCAAACTCGACGGTGCGGAACTCGTTGAAAAACTTCCATTGGTTGTCCCAGCCATCGCGCCGCTCACCCAGGCCCACGGCTTCATACAGATTGCTGGGATCAAAGCGCACCTCGATGGCGTGGCCGCTGCGGCCCGGTGCTGTGGCGTTGAGATCCGTGTAGAGCGGGCCATTCTGCTCCCAGGCGGAGCGCAGCCAGTAGCCCACCAGCGCATTTTGATAGGCCCACACATACGTCAGCGAGGGCGGCGCAGGCGGTGTGTAGGGCGGCCCCGGCACGGTGTAGCTGCCGGTGGAGACCGCACGATTGGGCACTGCGGAAGAATCGGTGCGGTGATCCATCGCGATGATCCTATACTGATAAGTTGCACCCGGGATGAGGTACGGCAGCACAGCAGTGTGCGTGAGGTTTTGATGATTGCCCGGGTCAAAGCTGTCCCAGTTGCGCGAGTCGTCGGACCAGGTGCGGGTGTTGTAATTGCCGATGCCGTATTCGATGGCGCAGACCGTGGGCTCATCGGTGGTGAAATTCAGCGTGAGGCTGTGCGCGGTACTGTCATACGTGGTGGTGCCCGTGGTCAGCACGGGAGCTGCGGCATCATCCGCCCAGCCGAGCTTCACATCCGCCACACGGTAGTGCGGCGCGCCAGTGCCCCAGCTGGCGATCAGAAACCCGGAAAAGGCCCTCAATCCCGGCTGCCACTGCGTCATATCGACCGTAATGTGAAACCAGTGCCCGTAGCGCTGCTCCGTCGTCATGGAGGCCCAGCCGGGAATGAGATCGATCAGGTGCGGGGAGCTGGGCACATTGTAGTTGCCCGTGGGCCAGATCAGAATGTCCTCCACGCCGGTGGAGTCCGCCTCCAGGTAGATGTCAAACTCGATGGTTCTCATCTCATTCATGTACTTCCACTGATGGTCATTCCCGGGCTTCACGTCCTGCAGGCCAAAGGCCCAGTAGCCATTCCCTGGAGCTGGCCACACCTCGATGGCGTTTCCAGTGCGCCCCGGAGCCGAGGCCGCCAGATTCACATTCACCGGCCCTCCGAGATCCCACACAAACTTTGACCAGGTGCCCTGCAGCACGCCGTCATACACCTGGAGGTAATTTGGCTGCGTGGCAAAGGCGGGTCCGCTCACACAGAGCGACACCATCAGCGCCAGGCTCAAGATGCAAACTCGGGAGAAAGCAGTCATGCAGATGCAAAAGGGGGCATGAATCCATCAGCGTCGGTCAAACACCCCCTCAAAGCAAACACTTGAGCACCCGCAGCGCGCCTGCAATTGCGCGCGTTGTGCCATTTTTGAGCTGCCATGGAGAAGAACTGCGGAAAGATGCAAAGGCCAGTCCTTCACCCGCAGGCAGGAGTGCCGGTCAGCCCACGGCGGGAATGGCCATGGCGGCACGGGTGCGGTGCTGCTGCTGGCGGCGGAAGCGCAGCGGGGTCTGGCCGGTGAAGCGTTTGAAACGTTTGACGAAGGAACTGGGATCGTAGAAGCCGCTGGCCAGCGCGATCTCCGCCACAGAGGCGGCGGTGCGGCGCAGGGAGTCGCTGGCGTGAAACAGGCGCACCTGCTCGATGTAGGCACGCGGCGTCATGAGCAGTCGCTGGCGGAAAATGCGCATGAAGTGGCTGGAGGAGAATGCGCAAAGGCGGGCGAGGGCAGCAATGGTGATGCGGGTGGCGTAGTGGCGGGAGATGTGGTCGATCGCAGGCAGCAGGCGGTCGAGCTCGGAACCGGCGCCCATCACGTCGGTGTGCTTTTCGTTGATGGTGATGAGGCCCATGACGCGGCCGCGCTGGTCGTGGAGGGGGTATTTGCTGGAGTAGCACCAGGAGGTGGGATGATCAAAAAAGCCTGTGGCGTGGATTTCCTGCACGAGAGGCTGGCCCGTCTGGAAGACGCGGCGGTCATTCTGACGGAAGTTTTCGGCGATGATGCGCGGGAAGAAGTCAAAGTCCGTGCGGCCCATGACATCAAAATCTTCAGGGAGGTGGATGGCCTCTTTCAACGCACGGCTCATGAAAAGGTAGCGGGAGTGGAGGTCTTTGACCATGAACATGGCACCGGGCACACGATCGAGCGCGGAGAGGAGCTGGCGGCCGTCGGCCAGTGAGGCGAAGAACTGCTGTGGTGTGGCAGGAGCTGGCAGTTTGTCCTCTGCCGCCGCAGCTCTGCGGTGTTTACACGGCGGAGGTGTGCGGCGTGCCCTCGGCAGGATTTTGGAGGACTGCAGGCGCTGCCTGGGTGGTTTGACTGCGGTTGCGGGCATGAGAGGAATTTACCATTTTTTGATGATCCCGCCACACAGAGCCTGCGGTGTCAGAGCGTTGGTTTTCACGCCTGCTCATGCGCTTCCAGAATACCAGAATAATCATCCCCATCACCGCCGCTGCACTTGCAGCGGCGCACGGGATGTGCAGCGCGGTGGAAATGCAGAAAGTGAATACGCACGATGTGTTTGCAAAGATCGGGCCGCTGCTGGAGCGGCGGTGCTTTGAGTGCCACTCGCATGCGCACAAGATCAAGGGCGGGCTGGCGCTGGACTCCCGCAGCGGCTGGGAGAAAGGCGGGGAGAGCGGGCCCGCGCTGGTGCCAGGCAGGCCGGAGGCGAGCCTGCTCATCCAGGCGGTGAGCCATGTGGAGAAGGATCTGAAAATGCCGCCCAGGCAGCGGCTGCCACAGGCGGAGATCGAGCTGCTGAAGGACTGGGTGCGCCAGGGCGCGCCGGACCCACGCGGCGCGGGTGCGGGTGCAGAATTGAAGACGACGGATGCATGGGAGGCGGAGTTTCAAAAGCGGCTGGACTGGTGGAGCCTGAAGCCGATGCGCCACCCCGCACCGCCACGCGTGCAGGATGCAGCCTGGGCTCGCGAGCCGGTGGACTGTTTTATCAAAGCAGGGCTGGAAACAGCAGACCTCTCCCCTGCCCCGCCTGCGGACGAGGCCACACTGCGGCGGCGGCTGGCACTCGTGCTGACAGGGCTGCCACCTGCATTGGCGGCGGGTGGCGCCGAGGCCCGCTCATCATCTTCGGCGGAGCAGCGGCTGGAGAGCTGGGTGGATGCACTGCTGTGCAGCCCGCACTTTGGAGAGCACTTTGCCCGGCACTGGATGGATGTGGTACGCTACACAGACACCTACGGCTACGAGTGGGACAACCCGGCGAAGGGCTCGCACGAATACCGCGACTACCTGATACGCGCTTTTAATGATGACACGGGCTATGACCAGCTGGTGCGCGAGCAGCTGGCGGGAGATCTGCTGACGCAGCCGCGCATTCATGCTGCGGCTCGGACAAACGAGAGCCTGATCGGGCCGATGTTTTACCACATGGGGGAGCACAGGCACGGGAGCAGCCTGATGTTCAACGGCATCCACCAGGAGATGGTGAACAACAAGATCGATGCCTTTTCGAAGGCGTTTCTGGCAACGACGGTGGCATGCGCGCGCTGCCATGATCACAAGCTGGAGGCGGTGGCGCAGCGCGACTACTACGCGCTGGCGGCGCTCTTCACACAGCCGCGCTGGACCACGCGGGGGGTGGATGCACCCGGGCGGAATGATGCGGCGGTCTCACGCCTGAAGGAGCTCCGCAGCGCCATCCGCACGGAGATGGAGGCGCTGTGGCGAAGCAGACCGCCGCTGGAAGCTGCGCAGCTGCAGGCATGGGCGGCGGCGCACAAGAATGCGCTGAAGGGCGTGGGCGCTCCACTGGCCGCGGCGGTGTCTGCAGCGGAGTTTTCCAAGCAGAAGGCTCAGTGGCAGAAGCTGCACGCGGCGGCGCTGAAGGCACGCGCAGACTACACACCGGCCAGGCTGGATGAGTGGGTGTTTGAGGGAGACGGGCTGGTGCATGGACGCACGGAGGAAGGGACGCCGCTGGTGGCGCTGGAGGGCGCGGGCGTACTGGCGCGGCTGCTGCCTGCGGGGTGGCACACGCACGCACTGAGCTCCCGCCTGCCGGGCAGCCTGCGCATGCCGCCGGAGCATCGGGTGCCGGGCACGCATGTGAGCCTGCGCGTGGCGGGCGGGGAATTTGGCGGACACCTGGTGGTGGACGACCACGCATTTCAGAATGAGACGGTGGCCTTTTACACGAATGCGAGGCCGGAGTGGCGCACGTTCGCCGATGCGGTGCTGAAGAACGGCGCGCAGCAGGTGGCGGTGGAGTTCTGCACGGCGCCGCTGAACCCGAATTTCCCGCCGCGCACGGGTCTGGTTAAGGGGATGAAGAACAATGACCCGGGCTATGACAAGCGGAGCTGGATCAGCATCACAGAGATCCTGACGCATGACAGCGCGGACGCGCCGCCGGATGCGCAGGAGGTTTTCAGTGGGCTGCATGAAGAGAATGCCGCTGCACCTGAAGAGGCGTGGGCGCGTGTGGCGGCGTGGATGAATGCGGCGGTGCGCCGCTGGTGCGACCACCAGTGCCGGCATGGCGAGAGCGAGCTGCTGGACTGGATGCTGCAGCAGGGCCTGCTGTGCAACGAGGCAGCTCCGGGCAGCAGGCTGGCGGGGCTGGTGGCGGAGTACCGCCGCGTGGAGGGGGGCATCCCCTTCCCGCGCAGCGTGGTGAGCATGGACGAACGTCACGCGCCTGCGGTGAAGTACCCGCTGAACGTGCGCGGGAATGTGGATGCCACGGGCGAGCTCATAGCGCCGGGATCTCTGCGCATGCTGGGGTCGCGAAAGGTGTCAGACCGCCTCGCGCTGGCGGAGTCTCTGCTGCAGCCTGAGCACCCGCTGACGGCGCGGGTCTATGTGAACCGTGTGTGGCAGTGGGTCTTTGGCACCGGGCTGGTGGCCACGCCGGATGACTTTGGGCGGCTGGGGGAAAGGCCCACGCACCCGGAGCTGCTGGACTGGCTGGCGCGGGAGTTTATCCGCGAGGGGTGGAGCACGAAGAAACTGGTGCGCCGCCTGGTGCTGAGCCAGACCTTCCGCCAAAGCGGCACGAGCACGGAGGCCGCACGCGAACGCGATCCCGCCAACCGGCTGCTCTCCTACATGCCCACAAGAAGGCTGGAGGCGGAGGGCATCCGCGATGCGCTGCTGGCGGTTGCTGGCCGGCTGGAGCCTCAGCTCTACGGCCGCCCGGTGTCTCCCTACCGCACGGCGGAGGATGACAAAAAGCGCCTTTTCTCCGGCCCTCTGGACGGTGGAGGCAGGAGGTCGGTGTATCTGCAGATGTCGATCATGGACCCGCCGAAGATTCTGACGGGGTTCAACCTGCCGGACCTGAAGCTGCCGACGGGGAGGCGGGATGTGACGAACGTGCCTGCGCAGGCGCTGATCCTGCTGAATGACCCGCTGGTGCATGAGATGGCTCAGCGCTGGGGCCGGCAGATGGCGCAGCGCGGCGCGGCAGAGGGTGCGGACAGGCGCGTGCGCGTGATGTTTGAGCGGGCTTTTGCCCGGGAGCCCGCCGCAGAGGAGACGTGGCGCTGGTGCACGGCGCTGGAGACACTGGGCGGGGACACGCCAGAGGGCTGGTCCGCGCTGGCGCATGCGCTGTTCAATGCGAAGGAGTTTATTTATTACCGCTGATATGATCAGTCATTTTCTACCATGAACCAGCTTGAAATGAGACACGCCTGCGGGCGGCGGGAGCTGCTGGCGGGGGCCTCCGCGGGCTTTGGCATGCTGGTGCTGCAGGCGCTGGCGGGGGCCGCTCTGCCGCAGCACCGCACCACACGGGCCCGGGCAAAAAACATCATCTTCTGCTTCATGGACGGCGGGCCCAGCCATGTGGACACCTTTGACCCGAAGCCGATGCTGAAGAAACATGAGGGCAGGCCGATAGGCGAAAGCGCGGTGTCGAAAAGAGCGCAGTCCGGCGCGGGGCGTGTGTGGCTGGGCAGCCCGTGGGAGTTCCGCCAGCACGGGGAGAGCGGCCTGTGGGTGAGCGGCCTGCTGCCACACACGGCGCGTGTGGCAGACCACCTTTGCCTGGTGCGCAGCATGGTGGGTGAGCTGCCGCTGCACGGGCAGCAGAACCTGCTGCTGCACACGGGGCGCATCCTGGGCCAGGCACCGAGCTTTGGCGCGTGGGTGTCCTACGGACTGGGCACGGAGAACACCAGCCTGCCCGGCTATGTCGTTCTGAACAACGACTGGGTGCCCAACGGCGGACTGGAGAATTTTGGCAGCTCCTTCCTGCCGGCGAGCCACCAGGCCACGATGGTGCGCGCACGCGGGGTGCCGGTGGACAACATCGCGCCCCGGGACGCGGCGGCCGTGCAGCGGCGGAAGCTGGCGCTGCTGGCGGCGCAGGATGCGGACTTTGCAGCCCGGGCCTCGGACGCGAACGCGATCGAGGCGGCAATAGCGAACTACGAGACGGCCTTCCGCATGCAGAGCGCGGTGCCGCAGATCGCGGACATCAGCACGGAGCCGGAGCACGTGCGGCGGATGTACGGCGTGGGCTCTGCGGACGAGCACCAGCGATTTTACGCCACACAGGCGCTGAGAGCGCGCCGGCTGGTGGAGGCGGGCGTGCGCTTCGTGGAGATCACCTGCCCGAGCTTTGACGGGAATAACTCGCCCTGGGACCAGCACGGTCTGCTGAAGATCAATCACGAAAAAAACGCCCGCATCACAGACCAGAGCGTGGCGGCGCTGATCCTGGACTTGGAGCAGCGCGGCTTGCTGGATGAGACGATCGTGCTCTGGGCGGGGGAGATGGGGCGCACGCCGCACACGCCCAAGGTCACAGAGACTTGCGGACGCGACCACCACGTGAATGGCTACAGCCTTTTCATGGCGGGCGGCGGATTCCGAGGAGGCATGGCCTACGGGGAGACAGATGAGTTTGGCAACTCCGTGGCAAGGGACCCGGTGAGCATCCATGACGTCCACGCCACGCTGCTGCACCAAATGGGCGTGGACCACGAAAAGCTGACCTACCGCCACGGCGGGCGCGACCAGCGGCTGACGGATGTGCACGGCCGGGTGCTGAGCGAGCTGCTGGCATGAGACGGCAGCCTGCTGCTGACACTGTGTTATTGCCAGTGCCCCCTGAGAACTCTCGACATTCAGGCAGCTTTCCGCTTGGATGCTGGAAACCGATCCCGGCCATGGACTCTCTGCCGCATCCCCCTACGCCCCCGCCACCTTCGCCCTTCTCCAGCATGTCCCCCGCCCAGGCGCCGGTGCAGAAAAGCAGCGGCGGGAAATGGGTGCTGCTGGGCTGTGGCGGCTGCCTGGGCCTCATTCTTGTCAGTGTGGTCATCTCCTTCGGAGTGTACTTCCTGGCCATGGGGGTCATCCAAAAGACGGATGTGTATATAGAGGCTCTCAAGCGCGCGGAACACTCCGCCGAGGTGCAGAAGGAGCTGGGCACGCCGATGACACCCGGCTGGTCGTTCTCGGGTTCGGCCAACTACAACAACGGTGTGGGGAATGCAGACTTCACCCTTCCTGTTCGCGGCCCGAAGTCGGAAGGCACCCTCAGGGTCAAGGCGCACAAAGCATCCAAAGCCGCCGCCTGGGAATATTCGACGTTGGAGGTGGAGTTCCCCGACGGGAAGAAGGTGGATTTGCGAGCTGGACCTTGAAGAGGGGCCAAGGGCGGTTTTCCCCCGCATTTCCCCCTTGCCAAACGCGTTTCTTCCCCGACAATCCCGCCCCTCTTGTCCGGAAACTTCTTGGTTTTGCGGGACGACAGCCCGCCGGGTGCCTCAGGAGTGGAGGCGCGTGTGCGGTTTACCCAATAAACACTCGCAACCCGTAAACAACTGATAATGAGCGCAACAGCGACACTCGCAGACCTGATCGCAGGTTCTTTCCGCGAGCTTTCCGAAGGATCCATCGTCAAAGGCAAGATCCTCGAAATCAAACCGCAGGTCGTCCTGGTGGACATCGGCTACAAGTCCGAAGGTGCCATCCCGGCCAACGAATTTGAAGATGAAGACATCCAGGTGGGAGATGAGGTGGAAGTCCTCCTCGAACGCCTCGAAAACGACGAAGGCATGGTCGTCCTCTCCAAGGAGAAGGCCGCACACCGCCAGAACTGGGAGAAGATCTACAACGTCTTCAAGGACGGCGGTCTCGTCAAAGGCAAGATCAAGAGCGTCGTCAAAGGCGGCCTCATGGTCAACGTGGGCGTGGAAGCCTTCCTGCCCGGCAGCCAGATCGACATCATCCCGCCGAAGGATCTCAACGAGTACGTCGGCAAGGTGTTCGAGTTCAAGATCGTCAAGATCAACGACGAGCGCAAAAACATCGTCCTTTCCCGCCGCGAAGTCATCGAGGCAGAGCGCGCCGAACAGCGCCAGAAGTTCCTCGACGGCGTCACCCCTGGCGACAAGGTCATCGGTATCGTCAAGAACATCACCGACTTCGGTGCGTTCGTGGACCTCAACGGCATGGACGGACTGCTCCACATCACGGACATGTCCTGGGGCCGCCTCAACCATCCTTCCGAAATGCTCGGAATTGGACAGAAGATCGAAGTCCAGATTCTCGAAGTCAACCGCGAGAAGGAGCGTGTCTCCCTGGGCCTCAAGCAGCTCCAGAACAACCCTTGGGAAAACATCGAAGCCCGCTACCCTGTGGGCCAGCGCGTGCGCGGCAAGGTCACCAAGCTGGTGGCTTACGGTGCATTCGTGGAAGTGGAAGAAGGCGTCGAAGGCCTCGTCCACGTCTCCGAGCTTTCCTGGACCAAGCGCATCGCCCGTCCTTCCGACGTCCTTACCGTCGGTCAGGAGATCGAAGCCTCCGTCCTTGGCATCAACAAGGAAGAGCGCAAGATCAGCCTCGGCGTGCGTCAGCTGGAAGCCAATCCGTGGGACGACATCGACACCCGCTATCCGATCGGCACGCAGCTCAAGCGCGCCGTCCGCAACCTCACCGCTTACGGTGCGTTTGTGGAGCTGGAAGAAGGCATCGATGGCATGATCCACGTGTCCGACCTCAGCTGGACCCGCAAGATCAATCATCCTTCCGAGCTCCTCAAGAAGGGCCAGGAAGTGGACGCCGTCGTGCTCGGCATCGACAAGGCCAACCAGCGCATCAGCCTCGGCATGAAGCAGCTGGACACCGATCCATGGTCCATCATCGACACCCGCTTCAAGGTGGGCGACGTCGTGAAGGGCCGTGTGGCCAAGATCGCCTCCTTCGGCGCCTTTGTGGAGCTGGAAGACGACATCGACGGTCTGGTGCACATCTCCCAGATCAGCGAAGACCGCATCGAGAAGGTGAAGGACAAGCTGAACGTGGGCGACGAAGTGGAAGCCCGCGTGATCAAGGTGGACAAGGTGGAGCGCCGCATCGGCCTCTCCATCAAGGCCATGAACTACAGCGACGCCGACATCCAGAAGGAAAGCCAGGCTTTCGAAGCCCTGCGCCCCAGCACCGACCTCGTCGGTCTGGAGCAGGCCTTCAAGTTCGCCACCGAAGAGTGGCGTCCAGGCGGCCAGTAATCCGCGATCTGAGACTCAACATCCAATCAACCACGAGGGGACGCCGCAGGGCGTCCCCTTTTTTGTCTTCGCCCTGCCTCTGGCGCTGGGCAGAGCTGAAACAATCTTCTGACACTTTCCCTGTGGAACCCCCAAATGAGGGGATAAAATAGGCCGTGATGTCGCCCGAGAGTCCATCCCCCATGGCGGGGTCCCCGGAAACACGCCGCCGCTGGCTGGAGCGTGGGCTGCTGGCGCTTCCCGCAGCGCTTGCTGGCTGTGCCTCCACCTCGGTGCTCGGGGTCTCGGCGCGCCGCACGCGGGCGCAGTGGGAGTACCACAACCGCTTTCTCGCCTCCGGTGCCAGCCTGCGCTTCCGCCCCCACAGCGCGCATGGCCGCCCCTTCACCTCCGGCATGGAGTATGTGTACCGCACGCACAAGCGCGACCCGCGCATCGGCTACGCGGTCAAAAACCTCGCCACGGGGCACTACTTGGCGGAGTTTCAGGCAGACCAGCTCTTTGTGGGCGGCTCCATGCCCAAGCCCGCCGTGGCCGCCCTGTTGCTGGAAAAACGCCGCGGCAATCTGACTCGCGAGGAATTTCAAAACGTCGTCTATGCCTGCGATCTCAGCCAGAACGAGTCGTGGTACTATCTCATGGCCCGGCTCAACTCAGCGGACGAGCAGGCTTTTGAATGGAAGTACAGCCTGCCCAATGTGCAGATCCTCAACAACTGGCAGTCACCACGCTTTTACGCCGAATTCTATGAGCGCTGTGTGAACTACCGCCTGGAATATGGCTGCGAACTGCTGCTGGAGGCCATGCGGCGGGACCAATACGGCCTCGGCCGCTGGGTCATGCCCGCCAGCATCACCTACATCGGCGGCAAGACCGGCAACTACGGCGAGTGGGACCACGAATCCCTCTTCTTCTATTACCGCAACACCCCCTACGCCATCGTGCTCTACACGCGCGGAAACTTTGCTCCGCGCAATGAACTCGGCTGCATGATGGGCGGCCTGTTCTGGGAATACTGCGCGTGACTAGTCTCTGCGGGGCAGCACCTCCACCTCGATCTCGCGCACTTCCAGAGAGGCGGTCGATGCGGTGGGTGGCGCAGCGGGCTCCAGCAAGGGGGAGGGCTTGCTTCCTGAGAAAAGCTTGCGACGGAGGGTGTAGAAGAGCGCGGCTCCGGCAGAGATGGCCAGACCGGTCACGGCCACAGCGGCGCCGACCATCAGCAGCAGCGCCAGCAAGGCCACGGCAGCCACGGCCAGCATGCCCATAAACAGCATGGCGGGCAGCCCCCGTATTTCGAATGTCCTCGGTCTCATGCTCAGAACATGCGGCCTGTGTGCGGGATGACAACCCGCATGTGGCTCCACAATGCGGCCTAGTTTGTAGCTGCGTCGGGAGGAGGCTCTGACTCTGGAAAGTAAATGGGCATGCAGGTGGGGCACAGGGAATGCGTGAAGCTCACCTCGGTATGCGCGGAGACGTACATCTCCATTCCATGCCATTCACCCTGCTCGTCGCGGATGTTTTTGCACGCGGCGCAGATCGGCAGCAGGCCGCGCAGGGTGCGCACCTCCGCCAGCGCCTCGTCGCGCTCGGAGATGGCCCGCCGCAGCGCTGCCTCGCGCATGCGCAGCGGTGTCACATCCGCCACGTGCGCCCAGAAGCCCCGCACCACCCCGTCCTCGATATCCGGTGTGTAGGTGGCGATGCTGTCCCTCGCTCCGCCCTGCGGCAGTGGGATGTGCCTCTCAAATTGCTGCGGCTCGCCCCGCAGCGCCCCCTCGATGTAGGCCAGATTCATCTCATACAAGGGGCCCAGCAGCTCCTTCATGTGCATGCCCACCATTTCCGCAGGGCTCCGCCCAAACCATTCCTGATACGCTTCATTGGAGAAGCGACAGCGCTGCTCGGAATCCCAGTACGCCACCATGGCGGAAATCTGATTGATCGCCCGGAGTGCCAGAAATGCGGGATCTATGGCTTTGATTTCCATTCAATTAAAAGCTGCATCATGACGAATCACTAGTCGTCTAAATGATCGCTTCTTTCTTGTTGCAGGATCGGCCATGGAGCATGCAAGCTTGCTACAAGGCTTGGCCTTGCCCCCAGTCTCAGTTAGCCACTCCGGCCTCTCCCACCTCCCAGCCCAGGCCGCCCGCACGGATGGCCACGGCGGTGGCACCTTCCGGCCACTCGGCGCTCTGCTGATCTTTGTAAAAGGCCTTCCACGTCTGCCACTTGCCGCCGATCTGCGCCTGCATCACCCACCAGCGGGTGGCGCCCATCCAGCGCGGATCGTCAAAGCGCCACGCCACCGTCTTGCGGCCTCCAGGGGTCGTTTTTCCCACCAGCGGGGCGGGCAGCGGTGTGTTGCTCAGCCAGGGGCTGGCGGGCGGCAGCGCGTGCGGGGTGTAGGCCCGCTGCTTCACATAGGTGCCAATCTTGCCAATGTCCTTGTGCAGCGCGCCAAAGTTCCAGTGAAAGTGCCCCGGCGTCATCTTCAGCCCGCGCTCCCGCAGCACGCTCATCTCGTGCAGAATCTCGCCCGCGTTGCGGTCATCGCCAATTTTTGAGGTGTTCATCCCAGGCCAGATGTGGCGGCCCTGCGTGTTCTGCTCCAGCCACCAGTCGTAGTAGGTGATGAAGCCCAGCTTGGGCCGGTCGATCGTCCAGTACAGCTGCGGTGTGAAGTAGTCCACCCAGCCCTGCTGCAGCCACTTGAGCGAGTCCGCCGCGAGATCCTCATACGGGTCCAGCCCGCCGCCGGTGCCTTCGGGGTAGTTGGGCCTCCACAGGCCAAAAGGGCTGATGCCAAACTTCACGTGCCGTTTGATCCCCTTGATGCCCTCGTACGTCGTGCGCACCACCTCGTCCACATTCTGCCGTCGCCACGCGGTGAGCTCCAGCGTGCCGCCATTGGCACGGTAGAGCGCATAGCGGGCCTCATCAGGAAACGGGATCTTCTTTTTCTCCGCGTCCATGATGGGATAGGGGTAGAAGTAATCATCGATGTGGATGCCATCCACATCGTAGCGGCGGGTCACATCCAGCATCACGTCCACCGCCTGCTTCCGCACTTCCGGCACGCCGGGGTCCATCCACCAGTCGATGTTGTACTTCATCGTCCACTGCGGATTCTCGCGCCGGATATGATCGGCGCTCGGCGCATGCTTTTCCCCCGCCAGCGCACGGAAGGGGTTGAACCACGCATGCAGCTCCATGCCGCGCCGGTGCGCCTCTGTCACCGCAAACTCCAGCGGGTCCCAGCCGGGAGATTTGCCCATCTCTCCCGTGAGAAACGGCGACCACGGTTCCAGCTTTGACTCATACATGGCGTCTCCGGCGGGCCGCACCTGGAAGATGAGCGCATTCAGCCCCACCTTGGCTGCGGAGTCGATCAGCTCCAGCAACTGCGCCTTCTGCTTCGCCACCGGCAGGCCCGGCTCAGAGGGCCAGTTGATATTCCGCACCGTCGCAATCCACGAGCCCCGCAGCTCACGCGCAGGCGGCGGCACACTCACACCGGTCTGGGCGTGCAGCATGGCGGCGGAGAGCAGGAGAAAGGGCAGCAGAAAGATCAAACGCATGTGCTGTTAGAAAACGCTGCTACGGCGATGTGTCGCTGAAATTTTCCGCCACCCGCCGTATTCCTGCGTCATCATTCCGCCTACCGCGCATGCACACTACAGCCCTTCCCTTCCTCGCCCTCAGCTTAGCCCTGGCCTCCTGTACCTCCATGCGCTCGCCCATCGTTCCTGGGGCCAAGCCCAAGGACCACGGCGCCATCGGCGCGACGGAAGGCCCCGCATGGAAAGACGGCTCCCTCTACTTCACGGATGGCCAACACATCAACCGCATGGGACCGGATGGGAAGACGACGATGTTTCGCCATAATTCGTCGAACGGGCTGCTGTTTGACAAGGAGGGAAGACTTGTGGCCTGCGAGACGAAGATGCGCCGTGTCACGCGCACGGAAAAAGACGGCAGTATCACGGTGCTGGCGGATCGGTTTGAGGCAAAGCGATTCAACTCGCCGAATGACCTCTGCATGGACTCGAAGGGACGGATTTATTTCACCGATCCGAGGTATGGGTCGCGGGAGGGGATGGAGATCCGAGATCATGACCGCATTCGCAATCCGCTCACACCCGGGCCGCCCTACATTAAAAATTACATGGCGCTTATTCCGCCCGACTATTTCGAGAACTCAGGTGCTGCGAAATCTTTTCCTATCTACCTTCCCAAGGGTTTTCTCCGGCAAGGGTCTTCTATGCATCCCTTTCTGGAAGGCGTGTACCGCATCAATCGTGAATCTCGCATGCCTGAAGGACTGTGCGCTTTTGCCTATGAAATCCCCAACGTCACCCGTATGCACTGCGATGGGGCCGAACGCCCCAATGGCATCCTCATCTCTCCAGACGACCATTACCTCTACATCGCCGACAACAACAACAGCACCCACGGCGGCTCGCGCAAACTCCTGCGCTACACACTCGACAAAAACGGCGATGTGAAACCCGGCTCACGCAAAGTCATTTTCGACTGGAAAGACGGCCGTGGCCCCGATGGCATGAAGATGGACAGCGCTGGCCGCATCTACGTGGCCGCTGGCACGAACCAGGCCACCGAATTTGAAACCACGGAGTTCAAAGCCGGCTGCTACATCCTCTCTCCCTCGGGCCGCTTGCTCGACTTCATTCCCGTGGGCCCCGATGAATGCTGCAACTGCGCCTTCGGCGGCAAGGACGGCAAGACCCTCTTCATCACCTCCGGCAGCCATCTCTGGAGCGTGCCGCTTCGCTGAGACGAGGGTGTAGGAACCAGATGATCCCGCATCAAATTTGCGGTACTTTGGCCGATCCAGGACGTTTCCTACATCCCCCCAATGCCTTTTGTTTCTCGTCTGTTTTCGTGTCGCCATTCTCCACTGCTGCCACGGGCCGCTGGCCTGTGCCTGGTGCTTGTATTTGCACCACCTGCCCTTGCCGCTGACAAAGGCCGGGAGGCCTTTCTGGATCAGTACTGCATCGAATGCCACGACGCAGACACCAAGAAAGGCAACCTCGACCTCACCGCGCTGAAGTTTGACATCAAGAACCCCAAGCCCTTCGCGGAATGGGTGAAGGTGCATGACCGCGTGCGCGATGGCGAGATGCCACCCAAGAAAAAGAAGACGCAGCCTGCACCGCCGGAGGTGACAGCGTTTCTCAAGGAACTCGCGCAGCCGATGATCGCCGCAGATCAGGAGCGCGTGGCACAAGAAGGCCGCACCACCTGGCGGCGCATGAACCGCCTGGAGTATGAAAATACCCTGCGCGATCTCCTTTCCGCCCCGTGGCTGCAGATCAAGGACAAGCTGCCGGAGGACGGCGAAGCCAGCCGCTTCAACAAGATCGGCGACGCGCTGGATGTCTCTCACGTGCAGATGGCGCGCTATCTCGGCGCCGCTGATTACGCGCTGCGCGAGGTCATGGCCTCGCAGCTCTCGCGCCCGGAGTCAAAGACCAAGCGCTACTACACACGCTCCGACCCCTCGCTGGTGCGGCGCATGAAGTTCAGCGAGTTCAACCGCAGCCCTGAGCGCGCCACCTTCCCCGTACTGGGCACGCAGGCTCAGCCAGACGTCCGCGCAGGCACCGCACCGCCCACCGTCGGAGCCAAGGACCCCAAGTTGCGCGAGCAGGAGGCCATCGGCACCGTGGCCAGCAGCTACGAGCCCATCGAGCTGAAGTTCACCGTTTTTAAAGCCCCTATGTCCGGACACTACAAGCTGCGCTTCAGCGGCTACTCCGTGTGGGTGGGCCCAGGCCCGGCCAAGAGCTGGTGGCGACCTAATCTAGACGTGGTCTCCAAAGGCCGCCGCCCGGAGCCCGTGACGATCTACTCCGAGCTGCCGCCGCGCCAGCTCCGCCTGCTCGGCAGCTTTGACTTTGGCACGGACCCCACCGTGCAGGAGATCGACACCTACCTGCTCAAGGGCGAGCTGATCCGCTACGATGCCGTGCGCCTCTTCCGCTCGCGCCCGCCTGCGTTTCACAATCCCCTCGCGACTCACGAGGGCCAGCCCGGACTGGCCATGCAGTGGATGGAAGTCCAGGGCCCTATCCTCGAAAGCTGGCCCATGGCCGGGCATCACGTGCTGTTTGATGACCTGCCCATCCGCCGCAAGGACAAGAACGCCAAGGTGGAGGTCACCCCCAAAGATGCCGCTGATACCAAGCGCCTGCTGCGCCGCTTCATGCAGCGCGCCTACCGCGAGCCGTTCGCAGATGAAGATGTGCAGCGGTTTCTTCGCGTCATCGAAACCGCGCGCAAAGCAGGCAGCGACTTTGCCGACTCCATGATCGCCGGCTACACCGCCGTGCTGTGCTCGCCCAAGTTTGTCTGCCTGGAAGAAAAGCCCGGCCGTCTGGACAATGCCGCCGTGGCCACCCGCCTCTCCTGCTTCCTCTGGAACTCCGGGCCGGATGACGAACTGAGCGCCGCCGACCTGAGCAAGCCCGAGGTGCTGCGCGCACAGACCGAGCGCCTGCTGGCAGATGCGCGCTCACGCCGTTTTGTGGACGCCTTCCTCGACTACTGGCTGGACCTGCGCAAAGCCAACGCCACCTCACCGGATGCCACCTTGTATCCTGACTACTACCTGGACGATCTGCTGGTGGAATCCGCCACGCAGGAGACGCAGCTCTTCTTTGCCGAGCTGCTGAAAAACAATCTGCCTGCACGCCATCTCGTCGCCTCAGACTTTGCCATGCTCAATGAGCGCCTGGCCGCACATTACGACCTGCCAGCAGTGGACGGAGTGAAGCTGCAGCACGTCTCGCTGCCCAAAGACAGCCCGCGCGGCGGACTCATGACGCAAGCCAGCGTGCTCAAGGTCACTGCCAACGGCACCACCACCAGCCCTGTGCAGCGCGGTGCATGGATCATGGAGCGCCTGTTGGGCAAGCCCCCGCCTCCGCCGCCCGCCAGCGTACCTGCCATCGAGCCCGATACGCGCGGTGCGCATACCATCCGCGAGCAGCTCGCCGCGCATCGCAAGCTGGAGACCTGCGCCGCATGCCACGCCAAGATCGACCCCGCCGGATTTGCGCTGGAAAGTTTCGATGTCATGGGCGGCTGGCGCGACAACTACCGCGCCCTCGGCGAGGGCGGCACTCCCCCGCCCGGCTACGGCAAAAACGGCCAGCCCTTCACCTTCCATCCCGCGCAGCCGGTGGATGCCTGCGGCACGCTGCCGGATGGCCGCGACTTCAAAGACATCCGCGAATTGAAGAAGCTGCTGCTAGCCGATGAAGATCAAATCGCCCGCAATCTGCTGCGTCAGCTCGTCACCTACGCCACCGGCGCTCCGGTGCAGTTCGGCGACCGTCCGGCCATCGAGCAGATGCTCTCAGCCACCAAGGCCGAAGGCCATGGCGTGAAATCCCTGATACATCAGATCGTCCAGAGCACGTTGTTTCAAAGCAAGTAATCCCCATGAGCAGCCCCACTCCCTCGGTTTTCATCTCCACGCAGCGCGGTGTCTCGCGCCGGCAGTTTCTGCGCGCCTCCGGCATCGGCATGGCGCTGCCGTTTCTGGAGGCCATGCAGCCCGCGTTTTCCCGCGCTGCTGCCAGGCAGGAGGCCCCTCGCCGCTTTCTAGGCGTCTGCAACAACCTCGGCCTGCTGCCGGAAAAGTTCTTTCCTGCCCTGACCTCCACCGGGCGCGACTACCAGCTCTCGCCGTATCTCGAAGTGCTCAAGGCGCACCGCAATGACTTCACCGTCTTCAGCGGTGTCTCGCATCCGGACGTGGATGGCGGCCATCCGGCGGACAACTGCTTCCTCACCGCAGCGCCGCATCCGGGCAGCGGCGGCTTTCGCAACACCATCTCCTTCGACCAGTTCGCCGCAGAGCGCATCGGCCACCTCACGCGCTTCCCTTCGCTGACACTCGGCGTCAATGTCTCACAGGGTTCGCGCAGCCTCTCCTGGACGGGCAGCGGTGCGCTGATTCCCTGCGAGGAAAAACCCTCCGAGGTCTTCCGCCGTCTGTTCCTGCAAGGCTCGGCCAAGGAGATCGCCGAGCAGGAGCGCCGACTCGCGCTGGGACAGAGCATCATGGATGCCGTGGCCGGTCAGGCCAAGAGCCTGGAGCGCGATCTCGGCGCGCATGACCGCGAGCGCCTCGATCAATATTTCACCGGCGTGCGCGATCTGGAACAGCGCCTCGGCAAATCCCGCGAGTGGGAGCACAAGCCCAAGCCCGCCGTAAAAACCAAGCAGCCCGCCGACCCCGCCAGCCCGGTGGACTACATGGAAAAGACACGGCTCATGTACGACATGGCGCGCCTCGCCTTTGAGACCGACAGCACCCGCATGATCACCCTCATGCTGGACAGCGTGAACTCCCCCACCATCGAGGTGGAGGGCGCCGAGATCAGCGACGGCTACCACAGCCTGTCACATCATGGTAAATCGCCCAAGAAGCTCGCGCAGCTCGAAAGCATCGACCGCGAGCACATGCGCCTGCTGGGCCAGCTCTTCACCGGGCTCAAGTCCACCAAGGAAGGTGGCGCCACCGTGCTGGACCGCTCGATGATCCTCTACGGCAGCAATCTCGGCAACGCCAGCACCCACGTCACCACCAACCTCCCCGTGCTCTTCGCGGGCGGTGGCTTCAAGCACGGCCAGCACCTCGTCTTCGACACCGAGCGCAACTACCCTCTGCCCAACCTCTTCGCCTCCATGCTGGAACGTCTCGGCCTCGAAGAAAATCCCTTCGCCAGCAGCACCGGCACCATGCGCGGGCTGGAGCTGGTGTGAGGATTCACCTGTCATGAAAGCCGCGCTCTCTTTCGTACTCCTGCTGCTCTGCTGCTTTCAGGCCCAAGCGGAGCTGCCGGACATCCGCAGCGTGGATTCGGACCTGACCGTGCCTGCTCTGAGCGAGGGAGCGCCTGCAGCCGGCAAGCGGGTGAAACACGCGCTAGCAGGCTGGAAAGGCACAGGCGTTTATAACGTCCTCTATCTCCCCACCGACTGGAAGCCGGGCGTAAAGATGCCCGTTCTTGTGGAGCTGGCCGGCAACGGTGGCTTCACCAGCAAGCAGGGCGATGTGAGCACCGGTGTACCGGAGGGCAGCAATCTCGGCTACGGGCTTTCCGCTGGGAAAGGCTTCATCTGGCTGTGCGTGCCTTACGTGAACGGCAAGGGCGATGAGATCGCCATCACGTGGTGGGGAACGCCTCCGACCTACGATCCGCAGCCCACATTGAAGCACCTGCGCGAGGCCGTGAAATCCGTGTGCCACGACTTCGGCGGCGATTCATCCAAAGTCCTCCTCTGCGGCTTCTCGCGCGGAGCCATCGCCTGCAACTACCTCGGCCTTTACGACGACGAGACGGCCAAGCTCTGGTGCGCCTTTCTTCCCTACAGCCACTACGATGGCGTCCACAAGTGGCCCTACCCAGCCTCTGACCGCGACTCAGCCCTGACCCGCCTGCAGCGCCTCGGCAACCGCCCCCAGTTCATCTGCGGCGAAGGCCAGAACCCCAAACCCACCGAAGCCTACCTCCGTCCCCTGATGCCGGATGCCGACCTCACCTTCCTCAGCACCGGCTTCCTCAATCACAACGACGCCTGGATCCTCCGCCCCAGCCAGGCCCGTGACAAAGCACGGGAGTGGCTGCGCCGCGTCATTTCTGCCCCCCGAGCAAGTCCCAGGCCTTGAAGAGCTTCATGCCCTGCTGCGGGTTGATCATCTTCACGTAGCCCAGCATGCCGCTGACCCAGCCTGCAAAGTTGTCATGCCCGATGCGATTCTGCGCGGCGATGCCGGTCTTTTGCGCCTGATGCAGGATGGCGCGCAGACGGCGGCGGGTTTTGCGGTCCACATTGCAGCGATCATTGACCACCACTCCGGTGACGCTCTGCTGCGCGTTGCGGCGCTGGATGCGGGTCTTGGCTTCGTTGACCTCAAAGTGCTCGTCCTTCACGATGTTGTGCAGGCGGCTGAGGATGAGTGCGGTGGCCTTGGCGGCCTCCCCTCGCGTGGAGAAGGTCAGGTCGTCCGCATAACGGGTGTAGGTCCAGCCACGCCGGGCAGCCAGCGCGGCAAAGCGCAGGTCCAGCTTGCGGGCACACAGATTGCTCAGCGCCGGGCTTGTGCAGGCGCCCTGCGGCAATGCACGCGGCCCCTGGGCCACATGAAAGGTCTGCCCATCGTAAGCCACGGTGCGGCGCGGACATTCGGTGCACAGCAGGGCCAGGACGGTGGAGACTGCGGGCGAATATCCGAGCTGCTGAAAGATGCCCCGCACGCGCGGAAAGGTGATGCTGGGAAAAAAATCCTTCAGGTCCGCATTCAAGACCACGTCTTTGCCAGTGTGCGAGCGTGCATTCGTCAGCGTGCCTCGCTCGCGCACAAAGCCGTGCGCCACACCGCTCACAGGCACACGCTCCAGAATATTCTGCAAAATCCAGCGCTGGGCGCGGGCGAGATCGGCATGCGGCGTGGAGATTTCACGCATGCCGCCGCTCTTCTTCGGTATTTGAAAACGGATGTAATGCGTGACCACAGCTACCTCGGCATGGAAAGCCAGCCAGCGCAGGCGCTTGATGGGAAGCTCCAGGGCGGCGGCGAGGTCCGCCGGAGTGGAGAGCACCGGCAGCTTTGCCTCCTGCAATTTTTCGACATGGGAACGCCGGTCCGCAAGGCCGCCCGAGACACCGCGCCCCAGAAAGATGATGTCGGTGGCCCTTCGCTGCACGATGGCGGCTTCACGCTCCGCCTTACGCGCAGCGGCCTCGGCCTTCTTCTGGCGTTTTAGCTCGGCCTTGGCGGCTTTGTCTGCATTGACAGCCTCCTGCCCCTGATGGCGCACGCCATCATAACTCGGCCGCAGTTCCTCCATCTTCAGCCCGATCTCGTGGATCTCCGCCAGCTCCTCTGGCGTGATGAGCCCTTCGCCCACCATCGCGCGGTCAATCATGAGCGTGCGCTCGTCGGTGGTCGGGGGAATGACACTCTGGCGTCCAAAAGCAAAGAGGTTGCTCCACAGCGGGCGGCCCATGGCCTTGGCCTGCTTTTTGGCATCCGCTCCGGAGACTCCTGCAAAGATGCCGGAGTCGAGCTGTGTCAGCGTCTTTTGTTTAGGCGGTTGCGGGGCGGCACGGACCTGCGGCACCGTATTGTGGCGCGGACTGGTGGAGGGGCGGTGAAGCGGTGCCGACTGGCTGGGCCGGGGCTGGTCGCGGCCTAGGAGCCGTCTGATGAGGTTCAGGAGTCCCATGAATGTGTGCGGACCGAAGGAGATGTTTCGAGATTTTTCCGGGAGGGGCGCATGCGTCACTGACTACTTGCTCAGGACCAAGTCCGTTCACTCAGGCCACCGGCCCTACCCGACGCGTGAGAACGTTCGGGTTGCCGTGGCCAAGCGTCGGGTAGGGCCGGTGGCCATCCGAACAACGGGCTTGGGGATGCATGGACGGGCAGCTTCATTCGCGGCGGAACACCGCAAGGATGGTCTCAGTGAGCATGCGTCCCCTCTCGGGAAATGTGGAAAGATCGTGTTTCGGTGGTGGCGGCCTCCGTGGTTAGGGGTTCGTGCGAAACCCCGACCAGAGCCTCTCATACAGAGACGGCGTGCCTGGGGCAACGGGGTTCAAAAGTTTGCGGCGAAAGGCGATGAGGTGGCGGCACGGCCCTTTCCTCAGCCCTCCTTTGAAATGGTGGGAGCAGTCGCATTTCGCGCGCCGCATCATGCCATCGCGGTCCAGCAGCAGCTCGACCTCGCGCTTTTGCACGGTGCCGGTGTGCAGCCTGGTGTCATTGGGTGCGTCAGTGCTGCTCAGCACACGCACATCACGGTCTGGGATGTCACGCGCAGCTTCGGCCTCGGCATTCGGCGGCCCCATCTGCTCCTCTCCCAGCACCTGCGGCATGATCTGGCGCCAGCGGTACACCTGATGCGGCAGGTCGTAGATCACTTGCCCGGAATGCGCCAGATGTTTCAGCGCCGCTGTGGTCATGGCCGATGTGGCACTGGTGGCGCTGACGAGTGATGTCAGAGAAGCCGACTGCTGCTGCTTGAGAGTGGCGGCGACTTTGGCGATCAAATCCGCACCCGGCTCCTGCGGTGGCAGCAGCAGGTCCAGCGCACTGCCACGGGTCCAGTCATTCGTGGTCCAGCCGGAAAGCCCCAGCGTAAGCTTCATCGGCCCCATGTGCGCGATCCACAGACTGGGCAAGCCGGTGCCGAGCAGGCAGACCTCCACACGATCTATCAGAGGCAGCAGCCGTGCCAGGGTGAGCAGACGGCGCACGCCCCACACGCGAATCGGCTCCATCGACTGTGCACATGGCGGCGCGGCACGATCAATGATGCGCTGCTCCCACGGCTCCAGCACCAGCTCCGGCGCGCGGCCTTCCACGATCTCAAACCGCAACGCCCGCGGGCTGCGCGGGGCCTTGTGCCGACGCAGCCAGGCCAGCAGAGAATACAGCCCCTGACGCGAAAGAGTGACGCGCCGCATCGGCAGCGTCATCGCACCCTGGAGTTGCATGAAACCACGCAGCCAGCCATTGGGCAGATCGATCTTCTCCTCACGATAATCCTCACCGCCCTGGACTTTGACCTCAAAGCCGGAGGGGTCCACGTGGAAGCGCGCAGGTTGGTAGGTGCGCAGCGTCTGGAAGTGATTAAACAGATCCCAGGAGTAGTCCACGTTCGTGGTGCCGCACTGCACGCCCGCCGCTGAGCTAAAGCATTCATCGCGCTCCACGCTCAGGCAGCCGTAGCTCGACTCATCCGCGCTGAAGCATTCAAAGAACACCACATCCGGTGCCACGGTGATCACCGGATCACACGGCATGAGCAGGCGCCAAAGCTCCTGATCATGGCGGCGCAGATGGTCGGCGTATTTCAGCCGTGCGTTCCAGTAGCGTTTGCGCGCCTTGTCAAACTGCCGCTCAAAATCACGTGGCAGCGGCGTCCGCTGCTTCGTCTCCATCTCCTGCCGGGCCTCGCGCACCGCTTCGGTGCGGATGGCGCTCAGCCGCTGCTGCTCGCCTTTCCTCCATTCCTCGTAGGCGGTCTTGTCACGCGGCTTGAAACGCAGATCGTTGATGACCACATCGTGCAGCGCGGAGATCGCCTCGCGGAAGTGCAGCGGATTTTTCAGCGCAGCGTCAAAGGCCACCACATCCCGCGTGAGATTCGGCGCGAGCGACACGATCTGCCCGCCGCCTGCTTCAGAGACATGACTTCGACCCCGGTATGCAAAGGTGATGTTCATGCGGCGGTCTTGAGAAGAGTTTCCGCCGCAGGCTGCAGCACGAGTTCTGGCAGCGCGGAGGCGATCGCGCTTTCCAGTTCCGGACGCCTGGAGAGAAGAGTCATCACCGCCGCCAGCGCGGCACGTGCCTCAGGGCCGCGGATGGAGCGCACCGTGGCCACCAGCACCGGCAGCAGTTTTTCATTCGGCGTGAGCGAAAGTGTTTCCGCGATCTGCCGCAGCGCCTTGAGCTTCTGCCTGCCACCGCGATGCACGTCCAGCAGCACGCTCGTCCATACCGGCGCCAGATCATCCGCGCCCACCGGCGATTTCCCGGCACGCAGCGTCAGCGCATCGATCATGCGAATGCGCAGGTCTGCATACGGCGTCTCGGCCAGTCGGCTCCACAGCGCGGCGTCCGGCCAGCCGGGGGAATTTTCCTGCTCCATCCAGGCCCAGGCACCCTCGCGAATGCCTGCATTGGCACTGTCAAAGAAGCGGCACACGGCAGGCATCTGATACACCTCCGCCATCCCTAATTGAGCCAATGCCCAGCGTGCGATGTCACCGCCAATCCCCAGACACTGGGCGCGCCACAGACCCGTGATGACCTCGCGCTCTTTGCCATCTCGTGGAGTTGTCTTTTCCAGAAGACGCAGCCCCAGCCGTGCAATCGGTGTGGCCTTCGCCAGTGCGATCTCCACGCGCTGAGCCAGCGTCACACGTTCATCGCGCACGTGCTTCAGCATCGCATCGCACAGGAGCTGGGCCACGCTCGGGTTCTCGCATTTCAAAAGCTTCAGCCACGTCTCCAGCGGCCAGTTCGCCGCTTCCGCACACTCGGCCAGCAGGCGCGCGCCGTAGCTCTGCACCTCCTCATCCGCGTGCGCGAGCATGCGTGTCAAAACATCCGCCGAAGGAGAAACGGGAATCGTTTTGACCAGCTCCTGATGCCAGGCCAGCGCCCACACGCGCACCAGCCGCGACTGCGCCATCACGATGAGCTCCAGCGCCGCCACCACTCCGGCGGGGGTGCGCCAATGCCGCGAAAACGCCGGCTCCGGCTTCAGATCCGCCAGCGTACGCCCTTCCTTCAGCACCGCTCTCAGGCTGCTGAACTCCACCGCCTCGCTCTCGCCATGCAGCGCATGCATCAGGCTCCAGCTGTCCAGCAGATTCTCTCCCGCAGCCAGATCCGCGTCTTGAAAGGCTGCCAGCGCCGGTGACACAGCCGCGAGGTAACGCGCCCCATCCTTGAAGCCCAGCTTGCGAAAATACCGCCACACCCGCCGCTGGAGGTAATAGCGCGTGCGGTATTTGAAGAGGCGGAATTTCTCCAGCTTCTTGGGAGTGATGTATTTCGACATCCCTTTCGCAAGCACATTGCGCGATGTCTTCAGCACCTCGGACTCAATCATGGCCCGCGCGACGCGATCATACTGATATTCTTTCGCGCGCACCCGGCGCACCAGCCGGTCAAAAGCCACGAGGCACCGTCCCATCGCAGCATCATCTCCCCTGGCTTCAGCCGCCTTGAACAGGCGCTTTACCACCACCTGGTGCCCCGCCTGGTCAAACGGCAGCTCCAGGTAGCGCTGCATCATCGTGCGTGCCCAGGGGCGCGGGTCATTCTTCCACCTGTCCGCCAGTCCCGCGAGCGCCTTGGGTTCCCTCATGCCTCGGATCGTCTCCAGAAACGCATCGGCACCTGCGCTGAGTTGTTCCTCAGCCAGCAGATGCATGCCCCGTTGATCGCTCGATTTTTCCACGTGCGCGGAGTTTGGAAAAGAAGCGAAAAAGCGTCAATAAAAACCGGAGCAGCAATGCAAAAAATTCACACGCCCTTTGCAAGCATTGCCGCCACCGCCTGCAAAATTACCTTTTTCGTATGGCACCGCAGGCTCTCCCTAGTTCAAGCCAAGCTTTGCCTGGCCGCCTCGGCGACGACTTGGTCCAGAACCGCGTGGGTTTTCACGATCCACTTTTCCTCCATCGGCGTGTCCCACAGGAGCATGCGTACCTTCGCCTCGTCAAGCCGCCCTGTGGCCAGCAGGAAAGACAACAGACGGATGTCCTTGGGTCGTCCGGCGAAGAGCTTGGCGACAGCCATATCATGCGGATCTAGAGCAAACACTCGCGGACAGCCTTCCAAGGGCACCAGCCGGTCGCGAAAGCCGGGTGGGAAGTTGTCGAAAGCATCAGGAGAGATGATGTCGGCATAGTAGCCAAAGTGATCGTAAAAGGAGCTCGTTTTGCCCACAGCATTGTTAAGCGCCTGTCCAAGACTTTGCTCCCACGGCTCAAAGATCAGATCGGCATCTTTTGTCTGCTTATATAGGTCACACTCCAAACCCAGCTCAGGTTAGGTGGCGAAGGCTGACGCCGAGCCGAAAACCACGATGGTCGTTTCCGGAGCCAGTGCGGCAGCAGAGGAGGCCAGATGTTTCAATGCCTCGACGCGCATACGAATTGCTTTTTTTCCTGCATGCTGAGCACGCCAGGAAAGGGATCAAAGCCTTTGAAGAACAGGCTCTCCTCATCATCGGCCCTCAAAACTCCCGCCAGCCTCTTTAGATCTGTCTGGGCCCCCCTCGCAGCTTGAATGAGTGCTTCCCATCGTGAGAGATACTCCTCCCCCCACGTGCCGCGCTTGCGCCAGCGTGAGATGGTTTGCAGCGGAATCTCCAACAACTCAGGCTCCCGCTCAAACTTGTCCGCAAGGTAGCAGAAATACGCGTGTTCCAGCTTGTCGCCAGTGTCGTCGTGCTCGTGCATGGGTGGAAGATAGTGGCCAGGGTGCGGGCTGCCAAGGGGCGTTTTAGCGCGGAGTGGCCAGCACCGCCGCCACCGCCTGCAGGATGGTTTCCACCTCCGCCAGCCTACCCACGCCCTCATACCCACACGCCAGCATGCCGGAGGCGGGTTCGACGAATTGCGCGCCGAAGCCGCGCAGGGTTTCGACGTTCTTCTGCGTGGCGGGGTGCTGCCACATCTTGCCGTTCATGGCCGGGGCGATCAGGATGGGCGCCCTCGTGGCCAGGGCGATGGCGGTGAGCGCATCATGCGCGAAGCCGTTCGCCATGGCCGCGAGGACGTTCGCCGTGGCGGGCGCGATCAGCAGCAGGTCGGCCTCATCCGCCAGCTGGATGTGCCCGGGCTGCCAGCCCTCCTTTTCGGCAAAGAGGTCGCTGATCACCGGGTTCTTGGACAGAGTGCCCAGCGTCAGCGGGGTGACAAATTCCAGGGCCGCCTTGGTCAGCACGCAGGTCACCTTGTGCCCGGCCTTGGTGAGCTGGCTGGCGAGGTCCGCCGCCTTGTAGGCAGCAATGGAACCGGTGACGCCGAGGATGATGCGGGACATAAATGAACCATAGGCGCGAAAATCCGCCCGAAAAGCCCGAACTACGAAGCTGCTTGCCATTCTGCCTGCGCGAAAGCACATTCCCACGCGTAACCCCCTGCTAGAATGCGCTGCCCCAAATGTGGAAGCTCCCAGGATAAAGTGATCGACTCCCGCGAGGCGCGGGAGGGGCACGCCATCCGCCGCCGCCGGGAGTGCATGAAGTGCGACTTCCGCTTCACCACCTACGAGATCGTGGAGCGCGAGGAGCTGCGTGTGGTGAAGCGCAACGGCGCGAGAGAGAGCTTCAACCGCGACAAGCTGCTGGGCGGTGTGCGCAAGTCCTGTGAAAAGCGCCCCGTCAAAATGGAGCAGCTGGAGCAGCTCGTGGACGACATCGCCAACGAGCTGGAAGAGGAAGGCTACCGCGAGATCCCCAGCACGGTCATCGGTGCCAAGGTGATGCGCCGCCTGGAGGCGATCGACCACGTGGCCTATGTGCGCTATGCCTCCGTGTACCGCCAGTTTGAGGACGTGGGCGAGTTTATCGACGAGATCAAGAGCCTCGGCGAGCGCCTGCCGCGCGACGGTCGCCAGCCCGAACTTTTCCGCTAAAGAGCACACCGATCCAGCATGAGCGAAAAGACCATTTTCCAGAAGATCATCGACCGCGAAATCCCCGCTCCTCTCGTCTATGAGGACGATCTGGTGGCCGCCTTCAACGACATCAGCCCCCAGGCTCCCATCCACGTGCTCATCGTGCCCAAAAAGCTCATCCCCCGTGTGGGAGAGGCTGTGGCAGAGGATCAGGCCACACTGGGCGCCCTGCTTCTGGCCGCAGGAAAGATCGCCGACAAGCTCGGCATCTCAGACCGCAGCAAGGGCTTCCGCCTCGTGATCAATCACGGCAAGGATGCCGGTGAATCCGTGCCCCACATGCACGTGCACCTGCTGGCGGGTCGCAGCCTCGACTGGCCCCCAGGCTGACCCTGAATAGGCAGCAGACCAACCACACCCCCAGTATTTCCGCTGCGACGGCAGAGAGTCTCTGTCGTGCCACGCCCTACATTGTGACAATAACGTAACAAAAAATAATTTGCCGCCGTTGGACCTCTGCCACGCCCCCAATGGTCCAACGCCCCCGTCCCCGCTTTTCTGCTCCCCCATTCCTGTTTGCACTGCTGCTGACCATCATGACGGCAGGCATGCTGCATGCTGCGGCAGGCATTCAGGCCACCGCAGCACCGGCAAGCACCATCACCCCTAGGAAGCCGGAGTCGATCTATGATCAAATCTGGGGAAGCCCGGTGCTCTACAAGGCAAAAAGCGGCTTTCTCACGAGCCTGGCTCTTCAGGGCATCCTGCAGCTTCAAGACGACCAGGGCTGGTCGGACCGCGGGGATTTTGGCAGCCGCGACCGCCCGCAGGATTCGCGCTGGGGCGACTTCGAAGTGCGACGCATGCGCCTGGGCTTCAAATCCAAGTGGCTAGACGGAAAAGGCCGTCTGGACGGCCTGATAGACATCAATGCCGACTTCAATCCGTTCTACGGCCGCATCAACATCCTCTTCTTTGAGTACGCCTTTTCCGAGGCGCTGACCGTGGGATTTGGCAAACACCAGGCCTATTTTGGACTGGAGCGCACCACGTCCTCGCGGGAATTCCTGACCATCGAGCGCTCCCTGCTGACAGACGTCCTGTGGACCGGCTGGTACACCGGCGTCTGGGCCACCGGAAAGGTGCGCCACTTTTTGTGGGAACTGGCCGCGTATGCAGGTGATGACGAACGGGAATTCACGACCTTTAATGGAGGCGCCATCCTCCAGGCAGGCCTCGGTTACGATCTCAAGGAGGCCACGGGGCTGGACCGGGCCTCGATCAATTTCGACTACCAGAAGACCACGGCCGGCACCTCCGTCAAGGGCAGCACTTTCGAGGGGGCGCCTGTTTCCTATGAGTTTGAAAGCGCCCTCTCCTTGAACAGCACGTGGGAAAAGGGCCCCTGCGCCTTTTACACGGACATCCTTCATGGACATGGCCGTGACTCTCAGGGAGATGTTTCCGGCATCATCCTCATGCCTGCGTTTTTTGCCACGCAGAAGCTGCAGTTTGTAGGACGCTACCAGTACGCCATGGCTGAAAAAGACGGCCTCCGCCTGTCCAGCCGCTATGATCGCCTGGCCACCGGCATCACCGACAAAGGGCACGGGGGGCAGTACCATGCCTTTTATCTTGGGGCCAATTACTACATTTATGGCCACAAGCTGAAGCTGATGACCGGGATCGAATTCGTCACCCTGAGTGGCGGCGGACACGGTGGGAGCTACAATGGCTGGAACTGGACCAGCGCCCTGCGCATGTATTTCTAGCCTCCCCGGGGGCAAAAAAATCCGGTCTTGGTGCAACTTTGGCGTATGGTGGGTGTTTGAAAGACTGATCACCCCCTCCACAATGGAACCGCTCTCACCTCAAGACCCCGTCGCCAAGCTGCTGGCTCAGGCCCGTGCGATCGAGGCGCGTTCCAATTTCGCACAAAACGTGGTCCGTGCCGCCCGCCAGACGCCGCAGGATCGCGGCTGGCTGGCATCTCTACGTGCGTGGTGGGAGGATGTGTCCTTCGCCTCCCCGGCTGGCAAATGGGCCTTTGCCTCCGTCAGCGTGGCCGTCATGGTGCTGGCGCTGGTGATCTTCCAGACCCAGCCTGCCTCCCAGGCGCAGTTGGCCCGGCATTCCGCGCCCGAGACGTCCGTTTCTGACATGCCCCTGCTCCACGCAGCGGCTGAGACCCCATGGGAGGCCACCTACGATACCCAGGCCCTCCTGGCGGTGGACGACACCTCCCAGCTCACGGACAGCGAGATCAGCTTCCTGCTCTACTGATCCTGCCGTGTGACAAAAACGTCGGTACTTCCTGACGGACGAACCATGCCCTCATGCCAAATGGCGTGATGGGTTTGTCCGTCTCGTCCTCCTGGAATGACCAGCGCTGCCAGCGCCACAGCTGGTGGCTGCTGCTCGTGCTTGCGCTGCTGCTGTATCTGCCCGGCACGAGCACCATCCCGCTGATGGACCGCGACGAGCCGCGCTTTGCCCACGCCACGGTGGAGATGATGCAGCGCGGCACCTGGACCATCCCCTACTTCAATGGCGACTACCGTTTCGACAAGCCGCCGCTCACCTACTGGTGGATGCGCCTGCACTACGCCCTGCTGGGGGTGAACGAGCTGGCGGCACGCCTGCACAGCGTGGTGGCCGTGTACCTCACGGCGCTGGTCGTGGCGGGCATGGCGCGCAAGCTGGCCCACGACTCACGTGCCGGGCTGCTGGCCGGTGCAGCCTGGCTGACCAGCCTGCAGTCACTGGTGCACGGGCGGCTATGCGTGGCGGACATGCCCATGATCCTGCTGGTGGCGCTGGCCTGCCGCGCACTGCTGGAGCTGCTGACAGAGACGCCATCAAAGCGCTGGGGCGGCTGGTTCTGGTGCCTGTGGCTCTCGCTGGGGGCGGGCTTTCTGGCAAAAGGCCCCATTGCGTGGTTCGTGCCTTTGCTGGCCTTGATCCTTTGGCGCTGGCTCTTTTGGAAGAAGCCCCTGCCCTGGGCTCGGCTGCAGCTGCTGCCCGGCCTCTGCATCGCTCTGGCTATGGTGGCCGCCTGGGGCGTGCCCGCTTTGATCGAAACGAACGGAGCTTTCTGGAAAACCGGCATGGGAGAGCACGTGGTGAAACGTGGCACCGATGTGTTCAACGGCCGCAAGTTTGTGCCCGGCTACTACCTGCTCACCACCTGGCTCAGCCTCTTTCCATGGATGGGCTTTGCGCTGCCAGTGTGGCGCAGCCTGCGTGCAAACTGGACGGCGCAGACTTCATTCCTCGCCGCGTGGTTTCTCGCACCGCAGATCATCTTCTTTTTCTATGCCACACAGCTGCCGCATTATGTGATGCCGGGCTACCCCGCCTTCATCGTGCTGCTGGCTTTGGCCTGGCGGCATCTTGCTCCTGAAGATGCTGCCAGACTGCCTGCGGTGGCCAAGTGGCTGCCGTTTACTCTTTCAGTGCTCGTTCTGGCAGGCTGGGGATTTGTGGTGGCAATGCCGATTCCAAATGCAGGCGTCCGCACCCTGCTGTGCAGTGCGCTGCTGGCGCTCACCTGCGTGCTGGTGCTGGGTGGCTTCATGGTGGCTGCCGTTTGGAAACAGGGACTGACAAGTCGAAACCTCGCGCTGACATGCCTCACGCTGCTGCTCACCAGCACGAGCCTTTCACATCTGGGCAGTCAACTGCGCGCCACTTCGATCCCCGTGCAGGTGGCAGCACAGGTCGGCACCCCAACGCATGACATGGCACTGCACGGCTGCGGCTACACGGAACCCAGCCTTGTCTTCTACACCGATCATCAATGGCTCTTCACCGATGACCTCAGCTCTGCGAAAACCCTGCTGCAAAAGCCCGGCCCGCTCGCACTGATCATGCTGCGGCGTGAGTGGACGCTGGACCGCTGGTTCAAAGGACTGCTCGGCACTGCGGCCAAAGGTCAGACCGCCAAAGACAATGCAGCACTTGTGGAAGAGTTGAAATCGGCAGCCAGCAGCATGAAGACGCAAACCATTGAAGGCTTCAACATGGCGCGCTTCAGCTGGGCAGAGGTGCAGCTTTTCATCAAGCGCTAGCCGCTGCACGCCGCATGCGGCGCACCGTCAGCCCCAGCGGCACACCAAAGACACACGCCAGCAGCACCGAGGTCAGCACATCGCTGGGGTGGTGGCAGTTGTTCTGCAGGCGCGACCACGCTACTCCGCCGGAAACCACCAGCAGCGGCACGCCCGCTGGAGGAAAGGCCACCGCCAGAGGCACGCAGGCGCCGAACGACGTGGCCGTGTGGGCGCTGGGAAAGGACTGCTTCCGCGCGCTCAAAGTGGGGCCGTAAAAGCCCGCCGGCACGTTGCTGCCGGGCCGCGCCCGCCCCGTGCTCACGCGCACCACATTCGCCACGCCACCTGTGAGCACCGTGCCCATCACGGCAGCAAGCGTGAGCCGGCGGAAGAAAGGCGAACGACGCACAAAGGCAAAGCAGGTGAGCGCGGCGAACACGAACATGTTAAATCCTGCCAGGTCTCCCCAGTAGCTCAGCCAGCGCGCCAGACCATGGATGGCGGCATTGTCAGGAGAGTCCTCCGCCCAGCGCAGCCGCGCCAGCAGCACGAGATCCTGCGGCATGAGCCGGCAGATCAGCGCAGCACCGGCCAGAAGAAAGACCAGCAGCTTCAGCCGGTTGGCATTCAGCATGGCCCAGGCGCTGCGGAAAAGGCACAGCACATCCGCCCACCAGCAGGCCAGCATGGGCCGTGTGCGATGATCCAGACCGGCGGGCAGCCACGCGGCTGACTCGTCCGTTGCCAGCTCATTCCAGGATGCCGCGTAGGGCGGCAGCAGGCCGTGTTTGTCATCCATTGCGGGCAATGAAAACGAGATCGACGAAATGCCATCGCGTGGATTGAAACGAATTCGTTTCCCCTCGTGCTTGTGTGACGAAACAAACACACACCCCTGCTGGCTCTGTGTCACATTGGAAGGAAGACTCGGAGCACTCCTCCTGCGATCATGCTCAAAGAGTCCCCACCCCGCCGTCCGGTTCAGATGTTGAAATCGGCCCACGACATGGTTTTCCGCCATGTTCACAATTCCAACCTCATCTACAACACAGCGTGGGAGGATCCGAGGCTCGACCGCGAGCTGATGCAGCTGAACTCAGACAGCCGCGTGGTCATGATCACCAGCGCAGGATGCAATGCGCTCGACTACCTGCTCGACAATCCGGCTGCAATTCACGCGGTGGACATGAACTACCGCCAGAACGCGCTGCTGGAGTTCAAGCAGGCGCTCATCCGCCGTGGAGATTTCGAAGAGCTCTTTGAGATGTTTGGCTTTGGATCGCACGCCGAATACGCCGCTGTGTACCACCGCGTGCGCGGCTCGCTATCAGACCCGGCGCGGAAGTTCTGGGACAAGCGCATCAGCTTCTTCAATCCCACCAGCCTCAAAAAATCCTTCTACTACCACGGCACCTCGGGCATCGCCGCGTATGTGATGGGAAATGCGCTCTTCAAGCTGCGCCCCAATGTGAAGAACTTCGCCAGCTGTCTGCTGGATGCGCGTTCGCTCGACGAGCAGCGCCATGCGTATGAGCTCTTTGAGCGCGAGATCTGGGGCCCTTTCAGCAACTGGCTGCTGCGCCAGCCCACGCTGATGACGCTGCTCGGAGTGCCGCGCCCGCAGATCAAGCTCATCCAGGACTCCTACCCCGGCGGTCTTACTGATTATGTGAAGGACAAGCTGCGCCACGTCTTCACCGAGCTGCCCATCGCGGACAATTACTTCTGGCGTGTGTACATGACCGGCTCCTACACGCTGGGCTGCTGCCCGAACTACCTGAAGCAGGAAAATCTGGCCACACTGCAGCAGCGTGTGGACCGCCTGAAGAGCTACACCACCACGCTCTCCGGATTCCTGCGGGAATATCCCGGCAAGTACACGCACTTTGTGCTGCTTGACCATCAGGACTGGCTGGCCGCGCATGACACCGCAGCGCTGCTGGACGAGTGGGAGCTGATCCTGGCCAACAGCGCCCCGGGCGCGAAAGTGCTGATGCGCTCGGCAGGAGTGAATCTCGACTTTGTGCCGGAGTCCGTGCGTGCACGCCTGCGCTTCTTCCCTGAACGCACCGAGGCCCTGCACCAGCTGGACCGCGTGGGCACCTATGGCAGCCTTCACTTTGCGGAGGTGCTGTGATGAGCACGGCGCACGCATCCTCACCCACACAGGGCGCTGGGAGCGCGCTGGAGCGCTACTACCAGTTTCACTCGCGCATTTATGATGCCACGCGCTGGAGCTTTCTCTTCGGCCGTGAGGAGGTGCTGATGCGCGCCGCGTGCGTGAGCAAGCCGCAGCGCATCCTGGAAGTGGGCTGCGGCACCGGGCGCAATCTTCCCGGCCTGCGCCGTCGCTTTCCTCAGGCCCGCATCACCGGTGTGGATCTCTCCGAGCAGATGCTGTCCATCGCCGCCACCAAGGTAAAAGACGACCGCATCTCACTCCTGCGCCGCTCTTACTCCGCGCCGGTACATGAGAATGGCAGGAAGTATGATCTCGTGCTCTTCTCATACGCTTTGAGCATGTTCAATCCCGGCTGGGAGCAGGCCATTGATGCCGCGTGGGCGGATCTCGCTGAAGGCGGCGTCATCGCCGTGGTGGATTTTTCCCACACACGCTTCGCCTGGTTCCGCAACTGGATGGGCGTGAACCACGTGCGCATGGAAGGGCATTTGTGGCCGTATCTGAGCCAGAAGTTTGCGCCGCTGCTGGACGAACGTTTTTCCGCCTACGGAGGCGTGTGGGAGTACGGCATCTACCTCGGACGCAAGCAGGGGTCATAGAGTGTGGCGATACTGTTTCGTGCAGTGATGTGAACCCGCCTTCATCATGAGGCTGCCATCAGGCACTTCATTCCTCATGACACACCTCCTGCTCTCCGGCGCGGTGCTCGCGCTGTTCGCATTCATTTACTTCCTCCGCCGCTTCAGCACCGCATGGGCCATGCGCCGCTGGCAGCGCACCCAGGGCACGGTGGTGACGGCCGAGATGCGCCGCAGCAAGCAGAAGACTCATGACGGCTGCCTGCTCTATGATCCGGTGCTGCGCTACTCCTACACCGTGGGCGGGCATGCCTTTGAAGGCAGCCGCTACACGCACCATGCAGCAGGCAGGGACGCAGGCCGCACCACGCAGTTCATCGCCCGGCTGGCGCAGGGGGCTGAGCTGCCGGTGTACTATCATCCGCACAATCCCGCCGAGGCCGTGGTGCAGCCGCCAGCCTGGCAGGGCTCGGCCATGGCGGCGCTCTCCAGCGCGCTGCTGCTGGTCGTCCTGGCAGCCTCTCTCTGGCACGCGTGAAAAGCCTGTCGCCATCTTTGGCAAACGGGTTCGCAGCATCTGAGCTGCGCCGACTGGCGGGCGGAACGTGGGCAGGCCAGATTGCATTGACGGGCTTTGTGGCCGGGCACTCATTTCTGCCCAATCATTGGCTGCATCTGGGCTGGCTCATCATCGCGGGAACGTGGGCTCTGACCTGGACAGACTGGTCCTCCTGGCTCAAACGCTGGCAGGCAGATGCCGGGGTGCTTTCCATCCTGTGCTTTCTGGTGTGGATGCTCATCCGCTCCTGCGTGCAGATTCCCTTCATGGCCGAGCGTGCACCGGATGAAGTGATCTCCGGCATTCTCGGAATGCTGCTGCTGGTGATGTTTTGCGTGCTCCTCTGGCAGCAGGCGCACAACAGTGAATCTTTGCAGAGCATGGGCTGGGTGGCGGGCCTGACGGCGGCGCTCGCGGCGCTGATCAGCATCGTGCTGTCCTACGGGGTGCTGCCGCAGCATCAGGCGGGAGAGCGGCTCATGAACCTGCTGGTGCATGGCGGCCTGAACCCCGTGTGCACGGGTTTGATCTTCGGCTTCTCCGCTCTGTGGCTCGCGTCTTTGATGGAGACCAAGCCAACGCCGCAGCCGCTCTGGCTTGGATGGGCCGCTGCGGGTTTGCTGCATTTTGCGGCATTTCTTTCCGGCAGCCGTGGAGCCATGCTGGCGCTGGCCTGCGGCCATCTGGTGCTGCTGGTGGCGCGAGGCTGGCGGCGCGGTGGTCCTGCGGCAGCTGTGTTTGTGATCACTGCTGCGCTCTATTTCACCAGCGCGCCGGTGTTTGCGCGCATCCAGCAGTGGCGTGCCGGACCGACGGTTTCCCTTGCGGCAACTCAAAGCATCACACAGCCGCTTCAAAAAGTGATGGAACGTGGAGACAACAACCGCCTGGACATCTACCGCGCCGGATGGCATGCCGTGGACCATGTCTGGCTGGGCACCGGCCAGTGGGGCGTGCGCGGGCTCTGGCAGTGCGAGCTGCAGTCAAAGACGAGCATCATGATGATGTCCCACCTGCACAGCGCTTTTTTTGCCACCTTCGTGCATGGCGGCATCATCGGCGCAGCCTTGCTGCTGGTGGTGCTAGGTCGTGGTATCCAGTGCGCTCATCGTCTGGCTGTGGCAGGAGATGCCACCTGGATCTCCCTGCTGGCCTTTGGCTGCGGCGGTCTGCTGTTTGATGGCGAATCTCTGGCATCCCTGGCCACGGCACCGCGCTTTGAGGGGCTGCTTTTCTGGCTGCCGCTCACCATCGCGCTGGCACGCGGGTCCGCTACTGCACCACGCGCAGATTTTTGAACCCGGCCTCGCCATCGAAGACGATGAGGTTCTGCTGCTGCTTGGCCTCGGCGATCACGGCGTGCCTGCCCTTCACCGTCACTCCGGCGATTTGAGCGGTGACTTCGTCGCCTTTGAAAGTGATGCGCAGCGTCTGCCAGTCTTCAGCATTGAGTTTGATCTTCTGCCGCGCCAGCGGCTCCGTCTGGCTCTTGTCCTGGCCGGGGTCGGGATTCTTGGTGATCTCGACCTGCGTGCTGCTGACTACGATGCGGAAGGAATGCTTGCCTGCCGTATGAATGCGCAGCGAATGCCGCCCTGCGGTGTGCAGTTTCATCTCATACTGCAGCGTGCCATCGGTGATGGGCAGCGGGCCGGTCAATGTGGCACCTTGTTCCTCGGTTTTCGGCGTGGGGTTCCAAATGGCCTCATCGTGCACCTGCCAGGTGCCGCGTGTCAGGGTCCAGGGCTTGGCGGGCAGGGCTTTGAAATCCTGGGCCAGCACTTCCTGGCCCGTCAGTGCGGGTAATGCTGGCGGAGCCTTCTTTTCCACGATGGGAGGCAGCTCGCGGCTGTAACCGCCGTCGCGATAGCGGTTCACCAGGGCGCTGAGTTCCTTCACCACCTCGGGGTTCTGCGCGCTGACATCCACCGTTTCAGCGGGGTCTTCCTTCACATTGTAAAGCTGGGCTTTGAACTGGCTGGCGCGTGCCTTGCGGGCTCCGAGTTTGATCTCGCTGACGGGCACGCCTTCGATCCATTTCCACGGACCTTTGCGGATGGCAAACACACCATCCGCGCTATGGATGAACATGTGATCGCGCGTGGGTGCCGCACCCTTTGTACCGAGAAAGGCGGGCAGGGCATTGAAGCTGTCTTCCGCAGCCGTGGCGGCGGCAGGCAGGGGCTCTCCCACGAGCGCCGCCGTGGTGGCCAGGATGTCGGCCACGCTGATCATGTCATCGCACACGCTGCCAGCGGGGATCTTCGCGGGCCAGCGGGTGATGAAGGGCACCCTGAAGCCGCCCTCCCACACATCATGCTTTCCACCGCGCAGGGCGGCATTCACCTTCAGCCCGGCCTTGTAAGCCTGCGTCTGCACGCTGTCGCGAGAGGGGGTGAAGACGCCGCCGTTGTCGCTGCTGAGGATCACAAGCGTGTCCTGCGCCACGCCCTTGTCATCCAGCGCCTTGAGCACGCCGCCCACGCTGCGGTCCAGCTCCTGGATCCAGTCGCCGTAGAGTCCGGCCTTGCTCTTTCCGGCCATGTCTTTGTCTGGAGTCACCGGATTGTGCACGGCCACAGGCGTGTAGTAGAGGAAGAAGGGTGTGCCCTTTTTCTGCTGGGTAATCCATTCCGCCGCTTTGGTGGTCAGCAGTGGCATCACGCGCTCATTCACGCGCCGTGGCGCATCAAGCTGAAGGATGGTCGCCCTGCTGCCCTCCGTGTCTTCGGGACCATAGGTGGCCTTGAAGTTCGGATCGTCGGAATCAGGGCTGTGCAGCTTCATGCCCGCCGGGATTTTGCCGCTGCGCAGGCCGTAAACAAAACGGTTCTCCACAAACACGCCGGTGAGGTCGCCGTGATTGCTGGGCACGCCAAAGTGGTAGTCAAAGCCGATGTCCAGCGGGCCGGGGGAGAGCTCAGCGGTGTAGTCCGTGCGCCACTTCAATAAGCCGTCATCCGTGCCGTAGCCGAGATGCCATTTGCCGATCGCGGCGGTCTGATAGCCATGCTTTTTGAGAAGGGAGGCCATGTTCAGCCGAGTCGTTTCAATGTGCAGCGGGGAAAAAGTGCCCAGGACCTCATGCGTCAGCGAGGTGCGCCAGCAGTAGCGGCCCGTGAGCACCGAGTAGCGTGTGGGCGAGCACACGGAGGAGGTGGTGCTGGCATCTGTAAACCGCCGCCCCTCGCGGGCCAGACGGTCGATGTTTGGCGTCTGCACCAGGCTGCCATCAGCGCCGTAGCACCCGGCGCTGCCGTAGCCGTAATCATCCGCCAGAATGATGACGATGTTGGGCGTGTCTGCGGCGAACAAAGAGGCAGCAGAGAGCAGGAGAGCGAAAGCGAGGAGGAGGCGCATGGCCCCCTTCACGAAAAGGGCGCGGGCGGACTTTCATCAAGTTGCGCCTTTCCCATTGCGACGGCCCCGGCACGCTTCACAGTGCGGACTGCCATGCCTAGCCGCGCCTTTTTTTCCATCCTGCTTTGCACTCTCAGCCTCGTCATCACCGGCTGTGAAACCGCCAGCCTCACCCCGCAGCAGGCTGCGGCGATGGAGGCGCGCCGCCGCCAGATCGCCTCGGAACCGCGCGGGGACTACTACATCGGCCGCCGCTTTTACATCAACCACACGCATTTCTGGGGCTACCTGCGCAGCCCGGGCCAGAGCTGGGAGAGCTCCAAGCTCGTGATCATGAACGAGCGCTACCAGAAGATCCCGTACCGTCTGCCTGAATCGCCCACGGACGGCGGCTACGCCTACGGGGACGACCACAACACCGAGTACACCATCTGGGGCCGCTACACCGGCCGCCGGGTGTTTGACCCGAACAGCAACCTGGTGCTGCCGGAATTTGAGCTGCGCCGCTGGGAAGTCCGCAATGAGAGCCCAGGCTGGCTCTTCAAACCCAACGAAAGATTCAACGGCTCGCAGCTCTTCCGTGCCGAGCCCGGAACCACGCCGTAACGGCGGAATGACCCATCCAAACGGCGAATGACGAAGCACCTACCCCTCGTCATTTCCAACTGCCGTCTCCACTTTCATCCTTTTATCTCATGCCCACGACCGACCTGATCGCCGACCTGGAATGGCGCGGCCTGCTGAAGCAGTGCAGCGACCTCGATGCCCTCAAGGAAGCCCTCAAGACCCAGCAGACCTTCTATTGCGGCTTTGACCCCACGGCAGACAGCCTGCACATCGGCAACCTGCTGCCCCTGATGGCACTGCGCCGCGTGCAGGAGCACGGACACAAGGCCATCGCCATTGTGGGCGGCGGCACAGGCCTGATCGGCGACCCCAGCGGCAAGGCGAATGAGCGCACGCTCAACACGCCGGAGACCGTGGCTGAGTTTGTGAAGCGCATCGAAGTGCAAATTCGGAGCATTCTTGTCCCGGAACAGACGATTGTGGAAAACAATGCCGACTGGATCTGCAAGATGAGCGCCGTGGAGCTGCTGCGCGATGTGGGCAAAAACTTCACCATCGCCTGGATGCTGGCCAAGGAGTCTGTGAGCGCCCGACTGGAAAGCGGCATCTCGTTCACCGAATTCACCTACATGATCTTGCAGGCCTATGACTTTGTGGTGCTGAATGAGCGCCACGGCTGCACCGTGCAGATCGGCGGCAGCGACCAATGGGGGAACATGACGGCAGGAATCGACCTGGTGCGCAAGATGCGCGAACAGCGGCAGCTTCCCGAGCAGAGGACTTTTGTGGTCACCTTCCCGCTGATCACGACCAGCTCCGGCAAGAAGTTCGGCAAGTCCGAGGCGGGTGCCATCTGGATGGACGCGAAGAAGACCAGCCCGTACGCCTTCTACCAGTTCTGGGTGAACTCCGAAGACCCGGACGTGCCGCGCTTCCTGCGCCAGTTCACGCTGCTTTCCCATGAAGAGATCGAAGCCATTGAGGCTGAGCACAATGCGAACCCTGGACAGCGCAGCGGCCACAAGCGCCTGGCGGCAGAAGTGACCCGCATGGTGCACGGCGAGGAAGAGCTGCAGAAGGTCATCCTGGCCTCCCAGGCACTCTTTGGCGGAGCGGATCTGGCCACCGCCGACGTGGACACGCTGATCGAGGCCACTGCTTCCGCGCCAAGCACCGCAGTGGATCTGGCGGCTGTGCCGGGCATTGCCGATCTGCTTGTGACTCTCGGACTGGCCACCTCAAAGGGAGATGCCGGACGCCTCATGAAAGGTGGTGGATTCTATATCAACAACGTACAGGTGCCTGCCGGTGAGGTGCCCGTGCTCACCGCAGAGCACTTCCTCGGCGGCAAGCTCTGCATCCTGCGCAAAGGCAAGAAGAGCTATGCGACGGTGAGGGCGGGGGTGTAACAGCACTGCAAACCAGTCGGCAACGACGCAACATCACGACTTCCATGAGGCGAATCATCATGCTCTTGTTCGCAGGTTTTCTCGCGCCTGTGTTTGCCGAAGATATTGAAACTGAGCTGCTTATCGTGGGAGGCAATGAGTCGGGGTGTGCGGCGGCGGTGCAGGCGGCGAGGCTGGGTGTGAGGAAGATTGTGCTGGTGAATGACATTGAGTGGCTGGGAGGGCAGTTCAGCGCGGAGGGAGTGGGGTGTCCGGATGAATGGACGGCAGTGAACGGACGAAGGGTGAATTTTCCGCGCAGCGGGATTTACAGCGAGGTGATTCAGCGCATCCGCGCGCATAACTCGCAGGTGTATGGCATGCCAGCGCCGGGGAACTCGTTTTGCGGCACGGAGACGATCGAGCCGGCAGCGGCAGCGCGGATTTTTGAGGAGCTGCTGAAGCCGTATGTGGATTCGGGGGTGCTGCGGATTGAGCGCGGGTGGCAGCTGCAGAAGGTGATTTTGGAGGGCAAAAAGGTCGCGGGTTGTGTCTTTTTCCGCAATTCCTCAAGCCCTCTTAACATCCGGGCGAAGCTGACGCTGGACTCGTCGGACTGGGGTGATGTGGTGAAGATGAGCGGCGCGAAGTATGGCGCGGGGCCGGACCTGAAGGAGCGGTTTGGCGAGGCGAGTGCTCCGGCGGCGTTTGATGATGCGGGCCGGCAGGAGATGAATCCGCTGTCGTGGTGTGTGGTGCTGCGGGAGGCGGGCAAGGACAACGTGGTGGCCAAACCTGCGACGTATGATGCGAGATCGTTTGCGCAGCTGGACAAGACGCCGCCGTGGGTGGACAGCGACATGAGCACGGGACCGTACAGCCAGTCGGGCTGGAGTGTGTACACGCACCGGAGGCTGGTGGACCGCTGGCACAACGGGCTGGCGGCGGGAACCGAGGCGACGTTTCTGAACTGGCCGGTGCAGGACTATCCGCTGTGCCAGCTGCCGCAGCGGGTGGTGGATGCGCTGGAGAAGACGGAGGCCGGGGCGTCGAAGAAGAACATCGTGGATCTGACACCGGCGCAGAGGCGGATCATTTTCGATGATGCGAAGCAGCACACGCTGGGGATGCTGCACCATCTGCAGACAGCGGTGCATGAGCGTGTGGGGGACTTTCCGCAGAGCTTCCGCCACATGAAGCTGACGGATGAGTTTGGCACGGCGGACCGGTTGCCGCCGAAGCCGTATGTTCGCGAGGGGCTGCGGCTGGAGGCGCTGTACATGCTGCGTGAGCAGGACATCCGTGCGGAGACGCGGGAGCCGAAATGGGCGAAAGTGATGGTGCCGGATGGTGTGTTTGGGTTCCAGTTCAACATCGACTTTCATCCGACACGGAGGAAGTTTTTGGGGGATGACCGCAATGGGGCGTGGCAGTTTGTGCAGACGCCTTCACGTGGATGGCACACGGACACGGACCGGGCGATGTTTCCGCTGCGGGGCCTGGTGCCGGTGGAGATGGACGGGCTGCTGGGGTGCTCAAAGAACATCGGTGTGAGCAGCGTGGTGCAGAGCGCGCTGCGGCTGCACGGGCAGATGATGCATGTGGGGCAGGCGAGCGCGACGCTGGCGTGGCTGTGCCTGCGGGATGGTGTGGAGCCGCGAGCGGCGGCGGGCTCGCAGAAGAGCTGGCGGGAGATGCAGCTGAGGCTGGTGCGTGGTGCTGGAGGGCCGGGGGTGCTGATCTGGCCATGGCAGGATCTGCCACTGGAGGCGGGCTATTTTGAAGCGGCCAACATGCTGGCGGTGCGGGGTGTGTGGCCTGCTGACGCAGGCAGCGTGTTTTTTGATGCGGAGCATGTGATGACGCGCCGGGAACTGGCGCGGGTGCTGGCCAGGATGCTGCGTGCCAGACCGCATGCGGCAGAATGGAAGGTGGCTGATGCGGCGCGATTTGATGATGTGGGTCTGGATGATGGGGACCGTGCGGCGATCGAGTCCCTGTGCGCATGGGGGCTGGCCACTACGGACAAGAACTTTCATCCTGAAGACCGGGCGGACTGGGCCATGCTGTACCGCTGGTGCACGGCGCTGGGGCTGAAGGTGAATGCGGGGCTGTTTGGCAAGGATGTGGCGCAGCGGGCGCTGACGCGCGCGGATGCGGTGGTGCAGCTGTGGCATGCGCTGCAGAAGCAGGGCGAGTGGCTGTGCGAGGATGATGCGTGGCTGCAGAAAGACAGTGACCAAGATGAAGACGGGAAGAAGGGTCTGGATGATGCGCTGCCTTTTGATGGGAATAACAACGGGGTGCCGGACAGGCTGGAGTTTGTGAGGTGAGTACCTGATGCCAAGGGCGGTTAAAATGGGTGTGGATCGAAGATTGTTTTTTTAACCACAGAGACACGATGAACACAGAGATCGGATCACGGATCTCAAAGAGAAACCTCGATGTCAGGCTTCTTTGCGCTGGGCCCATTTTTTGCCGGAGGCGAGGGCGCGGAGGGTTTCGGCGAGGCGGCGCTGGAGGGTTTCCTCCTGCCTGGCGGAGCTGATCCAGACTTTGTATTCGCGCTGGCAGGAGATGCTCATGGCATTGAAGCCTGCTGCGGCGGCCTTGTTTTGCTTGAGCGCCTTGGCGAGGGCGGGCGGCATGGGCCACTCGGCACGCTTTTTGGGAGGCGGGGGCCTGGCGGATTCATCGGAGTCCAGCGCGACGGCGGCGTGCACGAGGCGCTGGAGGGCTTTCACGTTGAGCTTTTCCAGCTTGGTGACGCGGATGGTCAGGATGCTGGTATTGGCCTCGCCGCCGACAAAGAGGTCGGTGATGTCGCGGAGCTCAGTGCCGCGAAAGAAGGTGATGCCGAGGTGCTTCTGGCAGGCGCTGAGGGCGCAGATGTTTTTGCGACCGCTGAAGCAGAGCATGTTCCACTTCATGGCCTCGGTGAGGTCGGGCTCCCAGTGCTGGATCCAGGTGCGCACCTGCCGGGCCATGCGCTGGGAGAAATCTGGCGCGAGGTCGAGCCAGGTCTCGGGGTCGCGGGTGGAGGTGCGCGCTACGTCCATGCGGTCTCAGCTTACGGGCTTGAGCACGACTTTGCTGACATCGAGCACGGCGCTCTTGGCCTTGGAGACGGGGTCGATGACGAGACGCATCTTGCCGGGGGCTTTGATTTCCACCTCGCCGACGGATTCCTCGGACCATTTCTGGAAGCCGCCGGTGTCCTTGACGGTGAATTTCAGCTCCTGGCCGCCGACTTTGACAGCCACCTGGCTGCCTTCATTGCCAGTGCCGCAGCCGTGCACGACGGTGACTTTATAGCGGCCGGGCTTGGTGACTTCGAAATCCCATTCGGCGAAGTCGTCTTCGCTGGTCCAGAAGCCGAGGCAGTTTTTTTCGGACTTGGGCTCATAGCGCATGTTTTCGGCCCAGGTGGTGGCGCTGGAGGCTTCGAGCACGATGCTGCCATCGGCGGCCTGGACGGGTGCGGGGCCTTCGGGTGCGGGGACGAAGGCGACTTCGTGCACTTCAAAGCCGGGTTCGCTGCCGGTGGCGGCGGTGAAGATGGAGAAGGGGTAGGTCATGGGCTTTTCCACATAGACCGTACCGTAGATGGCACACTTGGGCTGGCTGGTAGCCATGAGGGTCTTTTTCAGCGGCTGCTGGGCGAAGCGGAACTGGGTGCCGAGGGTGGTGTTTCGCAGCGTGTAGGTGACGCGGACCTCGTAGCGGCCCCAGCGCTTGGGGTTGAAGCTCTCGCAGTCATATTGGTCCCAGTGCTGCTGGGTGGAGTGCTTGAGGTCGTCAGGGCTGATGACGATGACGCCGCGCTTGGGCTCGTCCACGCGGAGGACGGGCTCGTCGCTGCCGAAGCCGTTGATGTCCACGGGGGCGGAAGAGAACATGGCTTCCGCAGATTTGGCCGGAGCCGGAGCAGGCGTAGGAGCAGGTGCCGGAGTGGCGGGCTTGGCCGCCACGGGTGCCGGGGCCGGTGCTGCAGGGGCCGACGCGGCGGGAGGCTGCTCTTGCTTGCCGCAGGAGTTGAGAGCGAGAAGCAGCGCTAGCGCGCCAGCGGCATGGGAAAGGGGGTGGCGGGTCATGGTTGTCTGGGGGTAAGATGCAACGGTGCTGCTCCCTGACAACTTAGGCTGGTTCTCAAAATTCTGGGTCTCCGGGTGGGGGAATGGGAGGAACGAAGGCGAGAGGGATTCTCTCCTGCAGACCGCCGACGCGATTGTGAAGAAGCTGCGGTGGGGGCGAGGACAGGCCGGAGGCCTGTCTCCCACTGACAGCCGGGACGGCTATCCTCCGGGTGAGAGCGCGGGCAAAAACAAAAGCGCACGGGGACCTGCGTCCCCGTGCGCGACTCAACTTCACCTCTGACTCAACCTAACAAAATTCGAAGATCAGAAGCGGATGCACATGTCCATGGTGAAGCGGTTGTTGGAGAGGCCGTAGGGCTTCACGACGGCCATTTCATAGGCAAAACCGAGAGAGAGGTTTTTCTGGATGTTGGAACGGAAGCCGATGCCGAGCATGCCCTGAGTGACGCCGGTGGCATTGCCAGAGCCGAAGTTGATGACGTCATAACCGTTGGTGCGGAGGCCGGGGATGTTGGAGGCGCTGTTCAGCGAGGTCCAGAAGTTGGCGGTGGCGAAGGGGATGAACCAGTTGCTGACATAGTAGTCCACCATGAGGCTGTAGTGAGCCATGGTGTTCTGCTCCTGGCGCAGCAGGGGGATGAGCACGCCGACGTTGCCGGTGAAGTGCAGATTGCCGAAGCCCTTGGCGAAGGAGACGAAGGGATTGATCTGGCCGCTGCCGCGTCCGTTGAAGACTTTGTTGTCTCCGGTGGGAAGCTGGAAGGTGAAGCCGGGGGTGAGGATGAACTGGTTCTGCACATCGTTGATGAGGGCGTATTTGAAGCCGGCGGCGAGGTCGAGCCAGCCGTTCCCCTTCACACCCGTGCCGTTGATGTTCATGTAGCCGTCTTCAGTGGCGATGAAGGCGAGGCGGTCGGTGATGGCATAGCGGAACTGGATGGCGCCGACGCGTGCACTGCCACGACCTGTCACAAACTGGTTGTCGAAATTGTGGTAGATGAAGATGGGGCGGATTTCAGAGCGGATGACCGGATCTTCAAAGTAGATCGGGTTGGTGACGGGGGAGATGGTGTTCTCCTTCCAGTCGAAGACGTCAGCGACTGGAGCTTTTGCAGGGGCGGCTGTGCCGGCGCTGGCGGTGGAAAGTGACACGGCTGCCATGGCGCTGACACCCAGCGCAAGCAACCACCGATTTTGGGAGTGTGGTTTAAGGTCCATGCCAATATAAAAGCATGAATGCGCATGCAATGATCCGCGTGGATTGGCATCCATTGAACAAGTTATGCGTCGAGCCTGAGACGCAATCTCTCAACGCTGCCAGCGCTCGCAAAACAAGAGGCGGAGAACGAATGTGTGCCGCTCGCAGCGAGTGAAGCCTGCGGCGGCCAGCAGCGGTGAAACATCGACCAGTTCATCTGCGGCGAGCTGGGTGGCACGGCGAAAGAATGCGTACAAGAAGCCCACGATGACGCGGCTGCAGAGGCGGCGCAGGCCTGAGGGTGCGATCTGGAAGTCGGCATTCAGCCACTGCGCCTCTGAAGTGGCTGCGGTGGCGATGAGAGGCACGAGCTGGCGCAGCTGCGCTGCGCTGAAGCAGTCGAGAAAGAAGCAGGTGACGACGAGGTCGTATGTGACCGCCGGGGGCTGCCATGTGAGGGCGTCTGCATGAATGAAGTCCACGTGTGAGTCCGCCAGCCCAGCGCGCTGCAGGCGCGTGCGGGCGAGGGAGATCATGACCGAGCTGGCCTCCACGACGGTGATCTCTGCGGCGGGAAAGCGGCGGCAGAGTTTGGAGAGAAAGCGGCCGTTTCCCTCGCCATAGATGAGGACGCGCTGCGGAGGCTGAATGACCGGGAGCAGTGCGGTGCGGCAGCGCTGCAACTGGCCGCCTGCGCAGAGCGCCTCCATCCAGCGGTAGTGCGGGGCGAGGAGGTCAAAGCTCATGGGGGAGTGAAGGCGTGAAGCGAGTGAGGATCAAGTTTTGTGTCACTGCCACGCGGTTTCAGATGAGCGAACGATGTGTGTGATGGTTTCCGTGGGCTGGCACCCATGGGTATTTTTGTGCCAGCCCTACGGGCTTGCGGAATTGGCCGTCGTGTTTTGGCGGGCTGGATCATGTCAGCGAAGGCTGTGGATCGCCCCCCTCACCCCGACCCTCTCCCCGAAGGCAACACATGCCCCTTGTTCATGCGCGCCAGGGGCGGGGAGAGGGAGAAGCGCGTCTGCCGCCTTGGGCTTGTCGGGTGCGTTTTTATTTAGACCAACTCTCAAAAATCTTGTCACATTGCCCGGACGGCGGAGCGGCCCCATTGGCTGCGTTAGTCGCTTGCCTGTTATTTTCGAATAGCAGGCGGCGCTTCCGCCTTGCCACTGGGGCCGCTGCGCTCGCCGGTTCATCTATGACAATCTTTTCGAGAACTGGTCTAAAACGCTCCAAGTGTCTGGGGCGAGGCGGAGCATTCCTTGTTCCGCAGGAACAAGGCTACTATTGGCTAGCTTGTCGAAGGTCGTGACGATAAGGTTTAACGTTGTGGAGCTCGATACGAGCGCAAGCACGTGACGCTTCGTCACCTTCTCTGATTCCCCTCTTTCCAGCGTGCGGTTTCCGGCTTCTATCTGCCACCTTCTTTTTTCACATGAAACTCACCTCCTGGAACGTCAACGGCATCCGTGCCTCCCTGGGCAAAGGCCTCCGCGAATACATGCTCAACGGCGATGCCGATGTGATCTGCCTGCAGGAGACGAAGGCGCAGCAGGAGCAGGTGGATCTGGGGTGGTTTCCAGGATACAGCGCGGTGTGGAACAGCGCGGTGAAAAAGGGGTATTCCGGCACGCTCATCCTGAGCCGGGTGCCGTTCAAGACGAGCACGCTGGGCCTTGGCATCGACGAGCATGACCGCGAGGGGCGGCTGATCACGGTGGAGTTTCCGGATTTTTACGTGGTGAATGTGTACACGCCGAACTCGCAGGCCGAGCTGGCGCGGCTGGACTACCGGCTGTCGTGGGATGATGCGTACCGTGCACACCTGAAGAAGCTGGAGAAGAAGAAGCCGGTGATCGCCTGCGGGGATCTGAACTGCGCGCACCAGGAGATTGATCTGGCGAATCCGAAGAGCAACCGCATGAACCCGGGGTTCAGCGATGAGGAGCGCGCGAGCTTTACGAAGCACCTGGACGCGGGATTTCTGGATGTGTTCCGCCAGTTTGATCCGAACCCGGGCCGCTACACGTGGTGGACGCAACGCACGCCGGATGCGCGGGCGAAGAACATCGGGTGGCGTCTGGACTACTGGCTGGCGTCTGAGAAGCTGAAGCCGGCGCTGAAGTCATGCACGATCCGGGATGATGTGCATGGGAGCGATCACTGCCCGGTGGAGCTGGTGGTGGGGTGAGGGAATGGGACACCCGCCCGCAGACACTCTTCACAACTGCGGTAAAATTTTTATCTTCAACTTTGTGGGTAAAGATCAGCTCGGAGATCCGCAGCACTCCGCCTGACGCTTGCGGTTCCGCATGACAAGGAGCCTTCATGCGTGGCGGCTGTCTCTTCCAGAATGGCTTGGTATGGCGGCGCTTTAGACCAACTCTCAAAAATCTTGCCACATTGCCCGGGCGGAGTGCTGAGGGCTCGGAGGCCCGCGCTCCCTTCTATGCGAGCGCATTCCGCATCACGCCCCGTCAATCGCCAGCGTCACCCGCCGTGCAGATCGCGTCGCCGCATCCTGGCCCCAAGGCAGATTGTCATACGCAGCTCCCGCAAAATGTACACGCCCTACGGGCTGGATGAGGTGCGGCCAGATTTGCGCCAGCCTGCCCAGCGGGAAAGGATGCCGCTCACAGCCAATGGCCAGCGGCTCCTCCTTCCACCACTCGTGCACGATGGCGCGCTCGATGCTGTCCTTGTTCCCGCCGGGGTAAAACTTGCGAAAGGCCGCCAGCGCATCCTCGGCGGAGAGCACGGGCGGGCCGCTGCCCATCAGCACGCAGCTCTCTCCGGGCACCTCGCCCGCGCATTCGTACACGAGGCTCATGGTGCTGCTGCCCGTCTCCAGGTTGATGCTCGGCAGCGTGTCGCCCTCCCAGAAGCGCGTCTTTGCCTGCAGCACGATGCGTGACTGCATGCCCATGGGCGTGTGCGCGAGTGCCAACTTCTTCGCCTCCGGCCAGCCCGGCGAGACCTGGATGCCCGCGATCACCAGCGGAGACACGCACATCACCGCGTAGTCCGCCTTCAGTGTCTGCTCCTTTTTGTCAGGCCCTTCGGTGCAGGTGGCCGTGACGCCGCCCGCATCATGCGTCAGCGTCGTCACCTTGCAGTTCTTCCGCACGCGCTCACCGAGCAGCCTGGCAAAGGTGTCCGGCAGCAGCTGGTTGCCGCCCTTGAGCCGGAACACCTCGCGCTTAAACACCGGCAGCCCGCGCATCTTCACGATCGACTCCTGCCAGATGCGGTACAGCGCCGAGACATCGCTCTCCGTCGCGGGCTTCTCCTTGCTGCTCAGCCGCGAGCCGCCGCAGAAGCTGCGCGCCGTTTCAGACGCTCCCTGCTCCGCCAGCCAGTCGCCCAGCACCACGTGGTCCAGCTCATCCAGCCCCGCGCCAAGGGGCTGGTACTCGTCTTTAAACTTCTCCGCCATGGGGCCGAAGTACAGACGGGAGATGTTTTTCCAGCCATGCTCCTGCATGTAGGCCACCTCGCGCTCGTTGAAGCCGAACGCGCGCTGGGTCTTCGCATCCGCCAGCTCCTCCTCCGTGCGCCATTTTCCGCGCACGTGGGAGTACATCTTCCGCCGCCGCTCGTAGGCCAGCACGGGCAGGTCAAACTTCCGCACCCATTCGCGATACGTGTCATAGCCAGGATCGGTGAACTGCTCCGCCCCCACATCCGCATAAAGCCCGTCCGGCAGCGGATCATAGATCGTCTTTACATGCCCGCCCGTGCGGCGCGCGGCCTCCAGCACAGTCACTTCATGTCCGCGCTCCATCAGGTCATACGCACAGCTCAGCCCTCCGATACCCCCGCCGATGACAATGACCTTTTTCTTCGCAGGGGCTGCTTGTGCCGTGGCACCTGCGAGCAGCGCTCCCGTGGTGGTTTGCAGCATTCGCCGACGGGTGAGGGCAGGGGGATTCGCGCGCATTCAGGGAATACGTCGCAAACACGCTCATCTTGAAATGAGCGTACCAGCTGCCAGCGCTTTGCGTTTTCGAGCGCCCACTGGCCTGCGCAAAGCTCCAGAGGACTGGAGCACTCCAGGACGCAAAGCGCTTTCCGCACTCCAGCGGCCTGACACTGCGCCAGGCTTTTCAAATGCCGCCTACGCTCCGATCAGCTTCCGCGCCTCAGCCAGTGCCGCATCTGCCTTCGCCACATCCTTGCCGCCGCCGCGGGCGAAGTCCGGCTTGCCGCCGCCTTTGCCACCCACGATCGGGGCAATGCCCTGGATGATCTTGCCTGCCTGCACCTTGCCCTGGTGCTCCTTCGCCACGCTGGCGATCAGTGCCACGCTGCCACCGCCGGTCGCGGCGAGGACGACGATGCCGTTGAAGGAAGCCTTGAGCGCTTCGGCCACGCCCACTGCATAGTCCGCATCCACATCACCCAGGTGCACCACGATGGCGTTGTTGATGACGGCTTTGGCCATCAGTTCCCGGGCCTTCGTGGAGGCTTCGCGCTGCTGCGCCGCCTTCAGGGCTTTTTCGAGTTCCTTCTGCTGGGTCAAAATCTGGTCCAGCTTCTTCTCCAGATCCACGGCACCCTGCGCGCTCACCTTGCCGGCCAGCAGCTTCAGCAGCTCGGCATCAGCGCGGGCGGCGTTGTAGGCTTCCAGTCCGGCGATGGCTTCAATACGGCGCACGCCTGCGGCCACAGCGCTTTCGCCCACGAGGCGGAAAAGGCCGATCTCGCCCGTGCTGCGCGTGTGGGTGCCACCGCACAGTTCCATGCTCCAGCCGTCCAGCTTGTTGCGCTGGCCGCCGATCTGCACCACGCGCACCAGGTCGCCATACTTCTCGCCAAACAGCGCCATGATGCCGCTGTTCGCCTTCGCTTCCACATACGGCACTTCCGTCCAGGAAACCGGTTCATTCGCCACGATGCGCTCGTTCACCAGACGCTCGATGTCGGCGATCTGCTGCGCAGTCAGCGCACCGCTGTTAAAGTCAAACGTCAGCTTGTCCGGCGTCACGCTGGAGCCCTTCTGCGTGGCGTCCTTGCTCACCACTTCATGCAGCGCCCAGTGCAGGATGTGCGTCACCGTATGGTGGCGCTCGATCGCATGACGGCGCGGCGCATCCACGATCAGCTTCACCGTGCTGTCCACAGCAGGGGCTTCGTCGCCGTCCAGGAAATGCAGCCAGGTGTTGCCCACCTTGGTCGTGGCATTGATCGGGTAGGTGTTGGCTCCAAGAATGAGCTGCCCGGCGTCACCAATCTGTCCGCCCATCTCCGCGTAGCAGGTGGAGACATCGAGGACGACGGCGGTCTTGTCCTTCATCGAGACCACTTCGAGGACTTTCACGTCAGCTTCGAGGGCATCATAGCCGATGAACTTGGTCGGGGCTTTGGTTTCGATTTCGGAGACGGAGACGACCTGCTTGTTCTTCTTGCCGGCTTCGCGCGCGCGTTCCTTCTGCTCTTCCATGAGCTTGTTGAAGCCTTCTACGTCAACAGTCAGGCCGCGCTCGCGGGCAAGAAGCTCGGTGAGGTCGAGAGGGAAGCCGAAGGTGTCATAGAGTTCAAAAGCAGCAGCACCAGAAAAAGGCTTCAGTTTTTCAGGCGACCACCCGGCACTTAGTTTCTTCGCAGAATCCAATATCGAATCCCAGTCTTGAGGGTTCGATGTGTGGTCCAAAGCCATGCCTCGGGTCAATTCGCCCTCAAACGAGTCGTCACTTGGATCCATACTTTGGACAACAAGGTAGAAGCACTTTTCACCAAAAATTGCGATCCCCTTATCCAACGTCCGGTTGAAGCTCTCCTCCTCCAGCTTCAGCACGCTCTTGATCTGCTCCTTCTTCGTGCGCACTTCAGGGAACACATCGCCCATTTGCGCGGCCAGCACATCCACCAGCTTGTAGAAGAAGGGCTCCTTAAACTCCAGCGTGCGGCCGTACTTCACGGCACGGCGCAGGATGCGGCGCAGCGTATAGTTGCGGTCGCTGTTGCCGGGTTGGATGCCATCGGCAATCGCAAAGGAGAGCGTGCGCAGGTGGTCGGCGATGACGCGGAAGGCGACGTCGATCTTTTCCTGCTCGGTCACGGGCACCACGTGGCCCTGCTCGTTGGCCTTGGGCAGGGTGCTCTTGTATTCCTTGCCAGAGAGCTTGGTGAGCTCGTCAAAGATCGGCTTGAAGACGTCGGTGTCGTAGTTGCTGATCTTCGCGTTTTCGAAGTCGGTGAAGCCCTTGGTGCCCTGGATGATGGAGCACACGCGCTCAAAGCCCATGCCGGTGTCCACGTGCTTGGCGGGCAGGGGTTCGAAGGTGCCTTCGGGCGTGGCGTTGTACTGGATGAAGACGTTGTTCCAGATCTCGATGCAGCTGGCGTCGCTGCCGTTCACCAGCTTGGCGCCGGCCTTCTGGCGCTCTTCATCCAGATCACGCGGGCCGGGGGTCAGGTCGATGTGGATCTCCGTGCACGGGCCGCAGGGGCCGGTGTCGCCCATCATCCAGAAGTTGTCCTTCTTGTTGCCGTTGACGATGTGGATCTCAGGATCGAGGCCGATGCTGCGGAATTTTTCGGCCCAGATGTCCCAGGCTTCCTGATCGCGCTCGGCGGGGTCGTTCTTGGACTTGTCCGGCTGGTAGATGGTGGCGAAGACGCGGGTGGGCGGGAACTTCCAGCGCTCAATGACCAGCTCCCAGGCCCAGGAGATGGCCTCTTTTTTGAAGTAGTCGCCGAAGGACCAGTTTCCCAGCATCTCAAAGAGGGTGTGGTGGTAGGTGTCCAGGCCCACATCCTCCAGGTCGTTGTGCTTGCCGCCGGCGCGGATGCATTTTTGAGTGTCCGCTGCGCGGGTGGGCAGGCCTTTGTGCAGGACGCCGGGCCAGGTGTCCACGTCTGCGCTGCGCTCGCCCAGGAAGATGGGGACGAACTGGTTCATGCCCGCATTGGTGAAGATGCGTGCGCCGTCGCGGCTGGTGTAGCCCACGTTGTCACTGGGGACGATGGTGTGCTGCTTCTCCTTGAAGAAATCGAGGAAGCTCTGGCGGATCTGGGCGGCGGTGGGGACGGCGGACATGATGGCTGGGGAAAAGGGAGCGCGGATGGTAGCGGGCGGACGACGAAGGTAAAGCCGGGGTTTGCCTCCGATAGGCACTGAGTGCGGCGACCCAGTTGAAAATCAATCCTCTGCACGGAGGTGCAGCGCGAGCATAGGCGGCAAAGCAACAAAAAGTTTGTAAAATTACTATAAATAAAGTAAAATTTAGAAAGGTTTAGACCGAGAAATGACCACCGCGCCCTCCAAGTTCAAAAAATCCTGCCCGTCCGCCCCCGGACTGAGCTTGGTTGAACTCATGGTCGTGGTCATGGTTTTGGGCATCCTCGCCTCCATCGCGCTCAATTCGTTCGGCGGTGCGCGGCAGGGCGCGGAAGATCAAAAAGACCGTCGCAATGCCCAGGAGATCGCCAGCGTGGCAGGCATGGCCAGCGCCGCTGGGGCCGCTTTCATCGTACCGGGGGATGCCCAAGCTTCCATTTTCAACCTCCGCGATGGCGTGTCCCCCGACAAGGGGCCCTTTCGCGGGCGTCTTTTCAAGATCGGCAGCATGCAGGACAGCGACATCTCCGGCGCCATGCGCTTTTTGGTGATGTCTGGCGATGAGCTGCAGTACAGAACCACTGGCAGCTAACGGCCAGCATGCAGCTCCTGGAGCGGCCCTCCGCCTCCCCGCATGGAGAATGCCGCTGAGCATCAAGAATGGCGCATCTGCGGCGTATCTCACAGCGTGACCCGCGTTCCCCTCATCGTCTTTTTCGCCACCGCAGCCACCGCTTCTGCGCAGCAGGCGCCGCGTCCCATCCATTTCTCCCGGGAGATCCGCCCCATCCTGAGCGAGAACTGCTTCTTCTGCCACGGCCCCGATGAAAAGAAGCGCGAGGCAGGACTCCGCCTGGATGACGAAGCCAGCGCCAAGAAAAACAACGACGGCACCATCGCCGTCGTCCCCGGCAGTCCTGAAAAGAGCGCCCTCCTGCAGCGCATCCTCACCAAGGACCCGGACGAGGTCATGCCCCCGCCCAAGCAGCACAAGACCATCCCGCCCGCGCAGATCGCGCTGCTGACAGAGTGGATCAAGCAGGGCGCGCCCTGGGGAAACCACTGGAGCTACGAAAAGGTGACCAAGCCCGCCACACCCGCAGGCGCCCCAAATCCGGTGGATGCCTTCCTGCTGCAGCGCCTCAGCAAAGAAGGTCTCAAATACTCTCCGCAGGCAGACAAGGCCACGCTCATCCGCCGCACCGCGCTGGACCTCACCGGCCTGCCGCCCACACCCGCAGAGCTGGAGGCGCTTTCCTCCCAGCCGCAGGACAAGATCGTCGAGCACTACCTCTCCCGCCCCGCCTATGGCGAACACTGGGCCCGCCAGTGGCTGGATCTCGCCCGCTACGCCGACAGCTCCGGCTACCCCAGTGACCAGCCACGCGAGATCTGGGCTTACCGCGACTGGGTCATCCGTGCGCTGAACACCAACATGCCCTTCGATCAGTTCACCATCGAGCAGCTCGCAGGCGATCTGCTGCCCAGCCCGACCGACGACCAGCTCATCGCCACCGCCTTCCATCGCAACACCATGACGCAAAACGAAGGCGGCACGGATGACGAGGAGTTCCGCAATGCCGCCATCATCGACCGTGTCAACACCACCTTCGCCGTCTGGATGGGCACCACCATGGCCTGCGCCCAGTGCCACACGCACAAGTACGACCCCATCACCATCAAGGAGTACTTTCAGTTCTACGCCTTCCTCAATCAAAGCGCCGACAGCGACAAAAAAGATGAGGTCCCCCTGCACAGCTTTGACACCGCCGAACTCATTCAAAAACGCGCGAATCTGAAACGCGAGATCGACACCCTGGAGAAGCAGTTCACCTCCCCTGCCCCCGCATGGCTCGCCGGTCTCGATGCCTGGGACCAGGGCTTTGCCCGCGATCTCGGCTGGCAGACCCCGCAGCCCGCCAAGATCAGCACGCATTCAAAGCAGACCGCCGCCATCGCTGCTGACGGCACCGTCTCCATCCCCAAAAACAGCGACACTGACACCTACACCGTCGAGCTTCCCGCCACGGGCGAAAAGCTCAGCGCCCTGCGCCTGGAGACGATACCAGCCGCTGGTTTCGGCAACTTCGTCCTCACCGACCTCAAGGCTGAAATCGTGCGTGCCGATGCCGCTCCCCCTCCGCAGGCACGCTATGTGCGCATCGAGTTGCCTGGGGAGAAGAAGATGCTCCAGCTCGCCGAGGTGCAGGTCTTCAGCGGCAGTGAAAACATCGCCCCTTCAGGCAAGGCCTCGCAGAGCAGCACCTACACCGATGCCGCCGCCCGCCGCGCCAACGATGGCGGCACCAATGGCGACTACGCCAAAGGCAGCGTCTCCCACACTGCCGACGGTGACAAAGATCCCTGGTGGGAGGTCGATCTCAAAGCCGCCAAACCCGTGGACCGCGTCGTCGTCTGGAACCGCACTGATGGCGGCACCGGCAAGCGCCTTGATGGCTTCCGCGTGCTCCTGCTCGATGAAAAACGCCAGACCCTTTGGAAGAGCGACCCAACCCCCGCACCGGACAAGGACAAGACCTTTGCCACCAGCGGCCCTGTGGCCGTCACCTTCACCACCGCGCTGGCCGACTACGAGCAGAGCGGCTTCACCGCCAGCTCCATCCTCAAGCCCAAGGACAAAAAGCAGCAGGGCTGGGCCGTCGCCGGAGCCACCGACAAGCCCCACACCCTCACCCTTCTCGCCGCCACTCCCGTCATGATCCCCCAGGGTGCGCGCCTGCGCATCACCCTCGCCCAGAAAAGCGAGTACAAGCAGCACACGCTCGGCAGCTTCCGCCTCAGCTACACCGGAGACGCCCGCGTGCAGCAGGCCGCCAAGGTCCCGCAGGAGGTCGTCGCCGCACTCGCCCAGCCCAAGGACAAGCGCACCCCCGCGCAGCAGCACACGGTGGTGGACTACTTTGTGCGCAACATCTCCAAAGCCTCCGCCACACAGCGCACACGCCTTGCCGCCGCACAGAAAGAGCTCGCCGCCATCAAGCCCGTCACCGTGCCCATCATGCGGGATCTCGATCCCAAGCAGCGCCGCATCACCAAGATCCAGCTCCGTGGCAACTGGCAGGCGCTCGGAGACGAAGTCACCGAAGCCACCCCCGCTGTCTTCAATCCCCTGCCCAAAGACGCTCCCCGCAACCGCCTCACCATGGCGCGCTGGATCGTCAGCCGCGACAATCCCCTCACCGCGCGCGTCACCGTGAACCGCCTCTGGGAAAGCATCGTCGGCACCGGCATCGTCCGCAGCAGCGAGGAGTTCGGCAGCCAGGGAGACCTCCCTGTACATCCCGAGCTGCTCGACTGGCTGGCCGCCGAGCTCATGGACAGCGGCTGGGACCTCAAGCACATGCTCAAGCTCCTCCTCACCAGCACCGCTTATCAGCAGACCTCCAAGAGCAACCCCGAGCTCAACGAGCGCGATCCCGATAATCGCTTCCTCGCACGCGGCCCGCGCTTCCGCCCCACCGGCGAGATGCTGCGCGATCAAGCCCTCGCCGTCAGCGGCCTCCTCAGCCCCAAGATGTACGGCCCACCCGTCCGTCCCATGACGCCCAATCTCGGCCTCACCACCGCCTTTGGTCGCAGCAATGACTGGACCGTCAGCCCCGGCGAAGACGCCCACCGCCGCAGCCTCTACACCGAAGTCCGCCGCAACAGCCCCTATGCCAGCTTCACCACCTTTGATGCCGGCAACCGCGAAGTCTGCATGATCCGCCGCAGCCGCACCAACACCCCGCTGCAGGCCTTCGTCACGCTCAACGATCCTGTCTTCATCGAGACGAATCAGGCCATGGCCCGCCGCCTCGTCGCCCAAGCCAAAACCACCCCCGAGCGCCTCGCCCTCCTCTTCAAGCTCTGCCTCTCCCGCGCCCCCGCCGCTCATGAATCCGCCGCACTGACCAAGCTCTACGACGACTCCCTCACCAGCTACCGCGCCGACCTCCCCGACGCCACCAAGATGGCCACCGAACCCCTCGGCCCCGCCCCCAAAGACGCCAACATCCCCGAACTCGCCGCCTGGACCGCCGTGGCCAATGTGGTCATGAACCTCGACGAGTTCCTGATGCGCCGCTGATTCGCAGGGCCAAATCGTCGATTGCTCTTTGCCACTGGGAGATCATCTTTCACCATGACCATCGCACTCGAACAGATTCGTCAGATGCCAGTGGTGCAGCGCATCCAGCTGGTGGAGGACATCTGGGACTCCATGATGGCGGAAGACGTGGACTTCCCGCTTAGCAGTGCCCAGCTTGCCGAGCTCGATGAGCGTCGTGCTGCCATGGCGGCCGATTCGTCCATTGGCATCCCATGGGCCGAGGCCAAGGCACGGCTGCTGGCAGGACAGTGACCCATGAAAAAATCCGTCCTTTCGCCATGCGCGCTCTGTGATGCAGATGACGCGCGTCGATGGTACGAAAACTGCGAACCCGGTCTGGGTTCCGAGTTTGTCCGGGCGCTGGAAGAATGTCTGTCACGCATTGAGGCCAGTCCTGAAATGCATCGGGTCGTGCTGGCCCCTTATCGTAAGGTGCTCATGCGCCGCTGACACACCGCCCCCCTTTGGTGGGGGGTGCCGGACTTGGGCTTGAAGGGGGCGGACCGCTGGAAGTACAAGGCTGAAACACTTCAGCCTTCAACTCCCTTCCATGCTGTCCGCCCGCATCACCGCACTCGTTGCCCTCGCCTTCCTCATCCTGGCCGGTGCCAGCCATGCGCAGGCACCATTCGACACGCTGATTTCGAACTACGGTCAGCCCAACCAGCTGCCCAATGTGAACCTATACGACCAGTCGCAGCGGATTGCCTGGGACTTCACCACCGGCGCGGACGCTTACTCAGACCTCTTCCTTACCGTGCAGGCGAGCAACAATGACGGCGGCGGCCGCTATCTGACCGCAGAATTTTTCACCTCCACAGCTTCCGCGCCGGACACGCTCCTGGGCAGCGTGCAGATCCGGGTGGGATTCACCGAGGGCAGCTTTCAGGACTTCAGCAATGACCTTCCCGCCGCCGTCGCGCTGGCTGCCAACACCACCTACTGGGTCGTCCTTTCCCTGACCGATCCCCTGAGCAATGTAGGACCTCCCGGCATCCAGCTTCGAAACATCGCAGACGGCACCACTGACGCTGGTGGCATCTACTCCAGCGTGAGCGGCACCTCTCTGCTCACCTCGTCAAACAACGGCAGCACCTGGACGGCGCAGAGCGGCACCGACGCCGTGAAATACCTGCTCGAAGGCGCCAAGGTGGTCGTGGTGGTGCCTGTGGTGCCGCAAGATGCGGTGCTCACCGCGCAGAGCCTTCAAAGCCTCGCCCTCCAAAGCACCAGCGCCTTGCTGGAAGACTTCGCCCTTCGCCTCTTCCGTGCCCGCTCCGGCCAGGGGGGCACCGCCAATCAAAACACCGTGCTGGTGGATCTCGCCGGGGAGGATGAGCAGGTGGTGCTCGGCGAAGGCGACGGCCCCGGCTCGCCGCCCCGCCTTGTCGGTCTCACCACCGGTGCCCATGCCGGACAGCTCCGCATCTTTTCCTCGTTCGACTATGGCTACGCCGGCCTCACCAGCGCGTCAGCCCTGCGGACGAACACCTACGGCGGCACCCTGGGCATGGAGCTGACGCTCACCGATCATCTCGCCTTCGGTGTCGGGATGGGCGCACTGACAGCACAGACCCGCGTGGCTGGCGGCATCGCCTCGGTCAATACGGATGGCCTCACCCTCGCCAGCTATGCCACCTACCAGCGCGGCGGCACCTACCTGGACCTCCTCTACGCCGCCACCATGCTCGACCACAGCGTCATCCGTGGCGCTGCCATTTCCAGCCCGGACAGCACCGTGCACACCGTGCAGTTCAACACCGGCCACAACTTCACCTCCGGCCGCTTCACGCACGGCCCCTTTGCCGGTGTGAACTACGCCCACGCCACCACCAATCCCTACACCGAGACCGGCCCCGGTGCCGTGACCGTGGACCGCCAGCACTCAGACACCATGCTGGGCCGTGTGGGCTGGCAGGGCAGCGCACAGTTTGACCGCGGCTGGGGCGTCATCATCCCGCAGGTGCGCCTCTCCTGGGACAAACAATATCTCAATGACAGAAGCGCCGCCAACGTAGCCCTCGCCGGCGTGCCGGGCGTCGTCACCCGCACCAGCACAGGCGGCGCGTCGCAAAACGGCCTCGGCCTTGGCGCAGGGGTCATGTTCAGCCTCAACAGCGGCTGGGCCTTCGGCCTGAACTACCAGGGACACATGCTGGACGGCGCCGCCAACCTGCACAATGCCATGGCCTACGCCTCCTACCGCTGGTAGGCATGGGAAATCCTGCTCGGCTGGCAAAGGAGCTGCGTCTCCGTGCGTATCTTTGACACGCACGCATGAACCCCATCCTCCACGACTCGCTCCAGCTCAAAACCCGCCGCCAGTTCCTTGGCAATGCGGGCCAGTTCAGCCTCGGGGCCATCGCCATGCATGCCATGCAGCAGAAGGCTGGGGCCGCCATGGTCGCGGACAATCCGCTCATCCCGAAGAAGACCCACTTCGCCCCCAAGGCCAAGCGCGTCATCTACCTGCACATGTCCGGTGCGCCGCCCCACCTGGACCTCTTTGACTACAAGCCCGAGCTCGTGAAGCGCAGCGGCCAGGACTGCCCTGACTCCATCCTCAAGGGCCGCCGCTTCGCCTTCACCACCGGCGTCCCCAAGCTCATGGGCACCCCGCGCACCTTTGCCCGCTACGGCAAGGCCGGCATGTGGATGAGCGACGCCTGCCCGAACTTCCATACAATCGCCGACGAGATCTGCATGGTCCGCTCCATGAACACGGACCAGTTCAATCACGCCCCCGCAGAGCTGCTCCTCTTCACCGGGCATGCGCGTCAGGGCCGCCCCTCCATGGGCGCCTGGGCCACCTACGGCCTCGGCACGGAAAATCAGGACCTGCCCGGCTTCGTCGCCCTTATCTCCAGCGGCACCCAGCCCAGCGGCGGCCAGGGCTGCTGGGGCAGCGGCTTCATCCCCAGCGTCTATCAGGGCGTGCAGTGCCGCAGCAAAGGAGATCCCGTCCTCTTCGTCAGCGACCCCGCTGGCATGAACCGCGCCATGCGCCGCAAGACCCTCGACGCCCTCCAGGACCTCAATCAGCAGCAGGTCGCCGAGTTCGGACATCCTGAAACCGTCACCCGCATCGCCCAGTACGAGCTCGCCTTCCGCATGCAGACCAGCGTGCCCGAGGTCATGGACATCTCCCAGGAGCCTCAGCACGTCATCGAGGCCTACGGCGCCAAGCCCGGCGAATCCAGCTTCGCCAACAACTGCCTCCTCGCCCGCCGCCTCGTCGAGAAAGGCGTGCGCTTTGTGAACCTCTTCGACTGGGGCTGGGACTTCCACGGCACCAGCGAGGGCAGCGGCATCACCACCGGGCTCACCGCCAAGATGGCCGCCACCGACAAGCCCGTCTCCGCCCTCATCAAAGACCTCAAGCAGCGCGGCCTGCTGGAAGACACCCTCGTCATCTGGGGCGGCGAATTCGGCCGCACCCCCTTCCGCGAAGGCCGCACCGCCGCCAGCGCCGTCCTGGGCCGCGACCACTACCCCGACTGCTACACCCTCTTCATGGCCGGCGGCGGCGTGAAGGCCGGATTCGACTACGGCAGCACCGACGAGCTCGGCTTCAGCGTCGCTGAAAACAAAGTCCACGTGCACGACTTCCAGGCCACCGTCATGCACCTCCTCGGCTTTGACCACGAGCGCCTCACCTACCGCTTCCAAGGCCGCGACTACCGTCTGACCGACATCCACGGGCATGTGGTCAAAGACCTGCTGGCGTGAAATCCCGACGTGTGAAATAGCCGAGGTCGTGCGCTCGATAGCAGCGCTTTTGGAGCGCGGAATTTATTCCGCAGCAGGTTGCCCGCATGCCTCGCGTGAGACAGGGTTTGGCACGTCGCAAACACGCTGGTCTTGAGACGCAGATGATGCGCAAAGCGCGGTGACCTGCACAACTCAATCCCCCTCCTCCCTACCCCCCCTGCACCGGCGGCATGATCGCCACCTCGCCGCCGTCATGCAGCGGCTCATCTCGCTTCACATAGGTCTGGTCCAGCGCTAGCAGCAGGCTGCCCTGCCATTCACCGATCTTCGGCCATCGCGCTTCCACCTGTGCCAGCAGCTCGCCCATCGTGGCACCGTCGGGCACTTCCAGCTCGATCTCATCCGTTCCAGTGATGTCCCGCAGCACGGAGAAAAACAGCACACGCAGCTTCATGCGGCAGGGTCCAGGTTCAGGATTCCGATGCACGGCAGGTTCCGGAAGCGGCCCCGGAAGTCCATGCCGTAGCCCACCACAAACTCGTCATCGATCTCAAAGCCGGCGTCAGCCACCACTTCGCGCAGGCGTGGCCGGCGCTTGCTCAGCAGCACGCAGGTTCGCAGGCTCGCAGGCCCCTGCTCCAGGATGCGCTCGGTGATCGCCCCCAGCGTCAGCCCTGTGTCCAGAATGTCATCCAGCAGCAGCACATCCTGCCCGTGCAGGTTCAGGCTCGCGGGCCAGTTCACCTTCACCTCGCCCGTCGTCGCCGTGCCGCCTTGGTAGCTGCTCGCGCTCAGCGTGTGCAGGCGCACCGGCATCTCCAGTTTTCGCAGCAGGTCTGCCACAAAGAATAGGCCACCGTCCATCAGCGCCACCACCGTCACCACACGTCCTGCCAACTCCACATTCAGCCGCGCCGCCATCTCATCCACCCGCACCGCGATCTGCTCCGGGCTGAGCAGGACGCGTTCGAGATCTTGAATGACGCCGGTGACGTTGGATGGCATGGAGCAAAAGAGTGCGTAAAAGGCCAAAGCTGACGTAGCGCAGGCCGCTTGGTATGCGTTTCTTTTAACCCGAATGAACCCGACTGACAAACCGAACCTGCCTGACCTCCGCGTGAGCTACAATCAGGGCGAGCTCGACGAGCACACCGCCCCCGCCGATCCCGTGGAGCTCTTCACCCTTTGGATCAATGACGCCCTCGAGCACAAGCTCCCCGAGCCCAACGCCATGAGCCTCGCCACCAACGGCCTCGACGGCACCCCCACCGTCCGTACCGTCCTCCTCAAGGGTATCGACGAGCGCGGCTTCCACTTCTACACCAACTACGAGAGCCGCAAGGGCCACGAAATCGCCGCCGACTCCCGCGGTGCCGCCTGCTTCCTCTGGGCCAGCCGCCACCACCAGGTGTGCCTCAAGGGCCGCATCTCCAAGCTCGACCGCGCCGATGCCGAGCAGTACTTCGCCGTCCGTCCCTACGGGCACCAGATCGGTGCCTGGGCCTCCAGCCAGAGCCAGGTCATCCCCGGCCGCGAATGGCTGGAGCAGCGCGATGCCGAGATCAAAGCTCAGTACCCCGAAGGACAGGTCCCCTGCCCTCCCCACTGGGGCGGCTACACCCTCCTCGCCGACGAGATCGAGTTCTGGCAGGGCCGCGTCAGCCGCCTCCACGACCGCATCCGCTACCGCAGGGAAAACGGCATCTGGGTCAAAGCCCGCCTCAGTCCGTGAGGTCTCATATTTGGAGTGCGGCTGCGCAGCGAAGAATGAGCGCAGCTGCCGCTTTCGTGCGTCTCGTGGCTTTCGAAAGCACACCCTGCTTGCCGCCCACCCACCAGCGCCCGCCTTCAGGTGTCCATGGCCTGCGCACATTCACCCCGCCCACGGAAAGCCGTGGCTGCGCTCTTGCCTCGCTGCGCAACCGCAGTCCATACTGACAAGCCTGGCAGGAGCGGTCTCGGCTCTTGTAAAAAACTCAAAACCCTCTTGCCTTTCGGAATTTTCAGTTTTCATTGAAACCGTGAGCAAGGAACTGCCAGAATGGGAAAAAGCCCGCGAGGAATTCGTCATCCAGTGGGGCTCTCTCGGCACCCAGTGGGGCATCAATCGCACCATGGCCCAGATCCACGCCCTGCTCATGACCGCCCCCGAGCCCATGTGCACGGACGAGGTCATGGAGCGCCTGGAAATCAGCCGCGGCAATGCCCACACCAATCTCAAAGACCTCGTCAGCTGGAACCTCGTCCGCATCATCACCAAGAAGGGTGACCGCAAGGAGTACTTCGAGGCTGAAAAGGACGTCTGGAAGATCTTCATCACCATCTCCAAGGAGCGCAAGCGCCGCGAGATCGAGCCCGCCATCCATCTCCTGCGCGACTGCGCCGCCCGCACCAAGGACGAATCCGCCGGCCCCGGCAAAGAGTTCAACCAGCAGATGAAGGACCTCGATGAGTTCCTCAGCTTCGGCGTCAAAGTGGCCGACACCGTCATCTCCATGAAGCACGCCTCCGCCCTCCAGTGGGCCATGCGCCTCCTTGGCTGATTTTTCATGCCTTTATGTTTCAGAAAATACTGAAACTACCGAACAAACAAAACACAAACCAACACACGTCATGAACCACACCGTCATCACCTACAGCCTCTATCTCATCCTCGCCGTCGGCATGACGGTCTGGGTCGCACGCACCCTCCACAAAAACGGCCGCATCTTCCTCGTGGACTGCTTCCACGGAAACACGGAGCTGGCAGACAGCGTCAATCACCTGCTCGTCGTCGGCTTCTACCTCATCAACATCGGCTTCGTCTCGCTCTACCTCAAGACCACCGAGGAGATCGAGGCCGCACGCGGCGTCTTTGAGGCGCTCAGCGGCAAGATGGGCGTCGTGCTCCTCATGCTCGGCGGCATGCACTTCTTCAATCTCTACGTCTTCACCCGCATGCGCCGCCGCGCCACGCTGGCCAATCTGCCTCCGCCCGTGCCTGCCATGAACCGCGTCAGCAAAGCCACTGACATTCTGGACACCCTCTGATGAAAACCTTTCTGCGAAAAGTAAAGCTCTCACTCCTCGCGATGTTGTGCGGCTGGCTCGCGTGCAACATCGCCTGGTGGGCAGGTGCGATTCCCAGCTTGAATATCTACGCGGCTCAGCTTTCAGATCCACGCGTAACATTACTCTTCGTTTTCATTGTTGGATTTTACTCTGTCTTGGTGGTGCTGATGGCATGGCTGGTGATTTTTCTGCCGGTCGATCTTCTAGTTCCGGACGCATCTAGATTACGTCAGCCCAAAACAGCGGCGGTGTTCGGATTTTTCTCGGCCTTTGCTATCCTGTCAGGGTTATTCTTGCATGCCGCATGGGCCAGGATTGTGGAGGAAGGCCTCGTGGATGGCGTGTCGCATACATGGGGTCAAGGTGCGTTGCCCTACGCGCTGGGAACATGCGCCACAGGAACAGTCGCAGCATGGACCCGCGCTTGGATGGACAAACCAAAACGGAACCAAACACCATGAACACCCTCATCATCTTCTACGATGCTCGCTGCGGCCTCTGCTCGCGCTTCCGCCGCTGGATGCTCGATCAGGCCGCCTATGTGCGGCTGCACTTTCTGCCCTACGACTCACCCCAGGCACTCCGCCTTTGCCCCGATCTCCCCAGCCTGCGCGCCGATCAGGAAATCGTCGTCATGGGAGACGACGGCTCCCTATGGCAGGGCGCAGGTGCCTGGGTCACCTGCCTCTGGGCCCTGCGTGAGTACCGCGAGTGGTCGCTCCGTCTTGCCAGCCCCGCATTGCAGCCCATCGCCCGCAAGGCCGTGCACTGGATCTCGACCAACCGCATCACCCTCTCACGCCTCCTCCGCCTGCACAGCGACGACGACATCAAACGCCAGATCACCGACGTCACCTGCGACACCGGCACGTGCGCTCTCTAGCCTTTTGAATGAACTCTATTTGCGCCTCTGCGCGGCATTAGCACACGGCACTCCACGAAAGGCGCCAGCATAGTAGTCCGCACAGTCCTCTGTGCGGCGCTCCGCCACACCCAACCAACCACGCGCCTCCCCACAGCATATTTCCCCCGGCGCCATTCCCACTCATTCGCGGATATTCGCGCTCATTCGCGTTGCTATCCTTCCCGCCTCTGCTCTCATCCCCAGCCCCAGAGCAATGCACGCCGCAGAGCAGGTAGGGAACCGCTGCGCCGGGTCCGAAGTTTCGGGTCTATGCCGTCGCAGGCGCTCAAAAAGGTGCGCCGTCCGTGAACCACGGAGAGCCAGAAAACGCCTGGCCCTGAGCCTGCAAAAACCGCCGGCGTGCAGTAATACCACCCTCACCCGAATCCCTTCTTGAACGAACCCTCGCGCCTGCGCTGTAATGCCTTTATGCCATTCCTCCGCAGCCTGCTCATCCTCGGCATCCTCACCACCAGCCTCCACGCCGCCGAGGACAAAATGCGCCTCGTTCGCGAAACCGACGCCCTCACCCCCGAGCAGGAACGCGCAGGCCTCCACGTGCCGCCGGGCTTCACCGTGCAGCTCTTCGCCAGCGAGCCCCTGATCAACAAGCCCATCAACATGGCCTTCGATGCCCGTGGCCGTTTATGGGTTTCCTCCACCGTCGAGTACCCCTACGCCGCCGACAAGGCCCGCTGGTCAGACCCCCAGGGCACCCACGTCAAAGACAGCCGCGATGCCATCAAGATCCTCGAAGACACCGATGGCGATGGCCGCGCGGACAAAGTCACCGATTTCGCCGACGGCTTGAACATCCCCACCGGCGTCCTCCCCTGGCACAAGCCCGAGCACAAGGCCGGCTGCATCGCCTGGAGCATCCCGAACATTTGGTACTTCGCCGACACCGATGGCGACGACAAAGCCGACCATCGCGAAATCCTCTTCGGCCCCCTCGGCTATGAAAAAGACACGCACGGCATGTGCAGCAGCTTCCGCATGGGCCTCGACGGCTGGGTGTACGCCACTCACGGCTTCAACAACACCAGCCACATCAAAGCCAGAGACGGCAGCACGCTCGACCTCCACAGCGGCAACGTCTTCCGCTTCCGCCCCGACGGCTCACGCGTGGAAAAATGGACCAGCGGCCAGGTCAATCCCTTCGGCCTCTGCTGGGACCGCTTTGGCAATCTCTACAGCGCTGACTGCCACAGCTCGCCGATTTACCAGCTCATCCGCGGCGCGTGCTACCCCAGCTTTGGCAAGCCGCACGACGGCCTCGGCTTCGCCCCCGTGATGTGCCAGCACAGCCACGGCTCCACCGGCATCTGCGGCATCGTCTATATCGACGGTGGCGTCTGGGGCTCCGAGTGGGACGACCACATGCTCGTCGGCAACTGCGTCACCTCCCGCGTCAACCACGACACCGTCACCTTCACCGGCTCCACACCCAAGGCCAACGAACAGCCCGACTTCATCACCAGCGACGACCCCTGGTTCCGCCCCGTCGATCTCCAGCTCGGCCCCGACAACGCCCTCTACATCGCCGACTTCTACAACAAGATCATCGGCCACTACGAGATCCCGCTCGATCATCCGGGGCGTGACAAGGAGCGTGGTAGAATCTGGCGGGTGGTGAATTTGAAGCACACGTTGAGTACAACGGAGTGGGCAGAGTATGCGAGCAGTTCCCAAAAGATGAGGCTTGTGCTGGAAAAAGGCAGCCCTCCGCAGCGAAAGATTGCCACGGATTGGTTTGCGCAGTCACCGGAACTTTGGAAGACAGAAAACTTTGCCTGGTGTGGCAATTGCTACGAAGCGCTGCATCCGCAGACCACAGACCGGCGAGCCATAGAGGCCAATACCTGGGTCGGACTTCGCACAGGCAATGAAGGAGACCGAGCACGAGTGGCCATGGGAGCCGCCAACTTTCTTGAAGAACGGGACTTCACCTGGAGGCATGCAAGTGTACGGTTTCTTGCAGCGCTGGACTTCTGGCCGGCTGAGGCTAAGGCTGCCTTGGTTTTGACCGCGCGTGAAATGCCGACGGCACAGGCGCCGACATTGCGTGTGCTTGCTCAGGCGGTGGCAGCGCATCCGTCTCCTGAATTCGTCGCACCACTCATGGCGCATCTGGCAGGCGTGCCGCATGAAGATCCCTCGCTTCGTCTCGCCATCATGATCGCTCTGCGGAGCTGCCTGGAAGTCCCGAACGGCTGTCTGGCACTGCAGGGTGTCAAGATTCCTGCCAGCCAGCATGCAGACATGATGCAGCTTGTCAGCAGCACCCGTTCAGCAGAAGCCTCCCAGTTTCTCTGGGATCAGTTTGCATCATCCAAGGATGCAGCACAGCAGCAGGCCATGTTTCTTCACGTGGCTCGTTACGGAGAGTCCAAGCTTGTTGAGCAGGCGATTGCACTCGCCCGCAAATCATCGGAATCATCCGACATCCACTCGGCCATTCAAAAGCTCACCGCCATCCACAACGGCCTCACCGAGCGTGGCGCTCCCGCCAATCCCGAGCTGCTCCAATGGGCTCAACAACTCGCCACGCAGCTCCTCGAATCCACAGACAAACAGCCCACCCCCGCATGGACCTCCTCGGGCGATGCCCCATGGTCTCTCCAGCCCCGCAAATGCACCGACGGCACCGAGGCGCAGGTTCTCCAAAGCATGGCCAAAGGCGGCGGCGATGAAGAAAAGCGCACAGGCATTCTCAAATCCAAAGACTTCACCGCACCCGCCAAACTCATCCTGTGGGTCAACGGCCATCGCGGACCGCCCTCCAGCAAGGCGAACGACAAGAATCTCGTTCGCGTGGTGGACGCAAAGAGCGGCACCACACTCGCCAGCGTGTTCCCACCCCGCCATAACGACTGCTGCCGCGAAGAGCTGGACCTCACCAAACACACCGGCAAGACCGTGCGCCTGGAGACCGTCGATGGCGATGACGGCAAAGCCTACGCCTGGATCGGCATCACCCGCATCGAGCCCGCCGTCGTGAGCGTGAACGACTTCCAGAGCGAGGACAGCACACGAACCGCTCTCAAGACTCTCGCCATGCTGCTCCAGCACACCGCACCCGCTGTGCTGCGGGAAAAGCTCTCCGCCTACCTGCCTCCACGTCCCGCACCTCCACCGCTGCCCGTTTCACCCGAGCAGCGTCAGCAGCTCGATGCCCTCATCACCACTCGCTCTGCCGCCTACGCCAAAGCCAGGCCCGACATTACCGCAGGCAAAACCGTCTTCAACACCAACTGCGCCGTCTGCCATCAGATCCGTGGCGCGGGGGGCTTGATCGGCCCGCAGCTCGATGGCATTGGCGCGCGCGGCCCCGAGCGCCTGTGCGAGGACATCCTCGACCCCAACCGCAACGTGGACGCCCACTTTCATCTCCACACTCTCACCCTCAAAGACGGCAGCACCCTCAGCGGCTTTCTCAAAGGCGAAGCCGGCCAGGTCCTCATCCTCGCCGACGCCGCCGGCCAGGAACACCGCGTGTCCAAGAATGATCTCGCCAAAGATGACACCACCCCCATGTCCCTCATGCCCCCCGTCTTCGGGCAAACCCTCGACGAAACCACCTTCATCAACCTCCTCGGGTATCTGATGAGTGAAAAAGCAGGGAAGTAACATTCCGACTTACCGCCATATTCAGCGCCATCCAAATCATCAGCATATGCCCATCGAATTTGACGTTCATATCACAGAAAAACTCCTGCGCCGTGTTGCGAGGCGTCGGCTGTTTCAACACTGGCCACGCCTTTTGTTCGCAGTGCTGTTAATCGTCGTGAGTACCGTGCTGGAAATTCGCCAGGGCACATGGAGCACTTTTTCGACTGTCGGAGTGACGGCCCTCGGTTTTTTGCTGCTGATCTATCCCGCGATTGAAATCCGTCAGTGGCGCAGCATCGCCGCCTGGAAGCGCATGCAAGGAGATGCTCCAGTGCATTATCGGTTAAACGAGGAAGTGCTCCAGGCACAGTCCCATCTCGGAAGCACGGAATTGAAGTGGACGGTGTTTCGCGAACTCATCGAACATCACGACTGCCTTCTGCTCGCCTTTGTTCAAGGAAATCACCTCACCCTGCCACGGGAAGGGGTGCCCCCTGAGGCTTTGGATTTTATCCGCCGCAAGTTTCAGGAACTGAAGCTTCCCGTGAAACGCGCATGACTCTTCGTTTCTCTTTGATCCTGGCATTCCTCAGCGCCGCCCTGGCCGCCGAAGCCCTCAAGCCCCACCCCAAGGCCATCGCCAACATCCACCCGCCCGGCGAGGTCGACCGCCCCGAGATGGTCAAATACATCGTGGTAGATCCTGCCACACTGCCAGGCATCGTTGTGGACGAAACCAGCGCCGAGCTCGTGGGCGACTGGCAGTACTCCACCCACACACCGCCCTACGTCGGCCTCGGCTACCTTCACGACATGAAGGCAGGGAAGGGGACCAAGTCCGTCACCTTCACCCCCACGCTGCCCAAATCAGGCTGGTATGAGGTGCGCCTGGCCCATTGCTACAACATCCGCCGCTCCACCCAAACCCCCGTCACCATTCACCACGCCGATGGCGACACCAAAGTCGTCATCAATCAGCAGCAGGAGCCCGAGCACGGGCGGCTCTTCCGCACGCTGGGCTCCTTCCGCTTTGAAGCAGGGCGTGCCGGATGGGTGCGGGTGTCCAATGAAGACACGGAGGGAGACAAGGTGGTGATCGCGGATGCGGTGCAGTTTCTGCCGGTGGATGGGAATTGAGTCACTCTTCCTCTTCGTCCTACTCCTCCTCTTCCTCCCTTGAGGTTGGGCGCTCTGAAAAGGGCACACAGGGAGGAGGAAGATTTGTCTTGGGCACAAAAAAGCCGGGCATCTCTCGACACCCGGCTTCCTCGTTGATAAATCTTAATCCTCCTCGGCTTCCGCAGCAGCAGCGGCCTTTTTCCGCTTCTTCTTGCCACCGGCATTGCGCAGAGCCTTCGGGATCGGGTCTTCCTTCTTCTGCAGCGCACGGCGCAGTTTGCGCAGCGCGATGTTCTGCAGCTGGCGGATACGCTCGCGCGTGACGCCGAATTCCTGACCCACTTCCTCCAGCGTACGCGGCTTCTGGCCGGCAAGGCCAAAGCGGGCGTCGATGATCTTGCGCTCACGCTCATCCAGCACCGTCAGCAGGCCGTCCAGCTGGCTGTGCATGTTCTTGTGAGAGAGCAGGTCAAACGGCGTCTGGGCGTTTTCGTCGCCCACGATTTCGCCGAATTCCGTGCTGTCATCGTCGCTGATCGGCGCATCCAGAGAGGCAGGACGCATGCTGGCCACCTTCAGCTGGCTCAGCTTGGCGCGGTCGATGCCGATTTCCTCGGAGAGTTCGTCGTCCGTCGGCTCGCGGCCCAGTTCTTCGGACATAGCCATGGCCACGCGACGCATCTTGCTGATCTTGTCCACCATGTGGACTGGCAGACGGATGGTCTTGGACTGGTTGGCGAGAGCGCGCTTGATGGACTGCTTGATCCACCACGCGGCGTAGGTTGAAAGTTTGCCACCCTTGTTCGGGTCGAAGCGTTCCACAGCCTTCATCAGGCCGATGTTCCCTTCGGAAATGAGGTCGAGAAGTGGCAGACCGTAGTTGGCGTAATCCTGGGCGATCTTCACCACGAGGCGGAGGTTCGCACGGATCATGTGCGAACGGGCCTCGGGGTCGCCCCGCTTGATGCGTTCGGCAAGCTCGACCTCCTGGTCGGGAGTCAGCAAGTCAGTCTTGCCGATCTCTCGCAGGTAAATCTTGATGCCTCCGTCGAGTTCCATATTGAGCGTTCTAGGTTGGTAATACGATACAAGGACCAACGTCCTTGCCCCCGGCTGAGACGCAGGGGGTGTTCAGTATAAAGGCGAAATCACACTTCGCTCGTCTTTTTTGAGCAAGTTTGCGGCCAGTATCAGAAAATGGACCGGATGTAGGTGGCACGTGTGAAGATTTGACAACCTACGTTCAACTAAACTTTCGCGTTGTCGTCAACATCAATTCCAGAAAAAGTTAAGATTTATTAATATTTTTTACCTGCAAAACGGCACTTTTTCAGCTTTGAGAGTCCATAGGCAAAATTTTTGCCCTATGCCTACCCCGGCAGTTTGTCTCCTCCCAATGCAGCCGACCGCTTGACACCGCCCCGCCCCGCCCCGACTTACTGCCTCCCCAAACCGCGACGCCGTCCGTGAAGCCCTCGATGAAGAAATCGCCCGCGACCCCATGGTCGTCGTCATGGGCGAAGAAGTCGCCCAGTACAACGGCGCCTACAAAGTGACCCAGGGCCTCTGGGACAAATGGGGCGACAAGCGCCTCGTGGACACCCCCATCAGCGAGGCCGGATTCATCGGCATGGGCATCGGTGCCAGCATGCTCGGCGTCCGCCCCGTCATGGAGCTCATGTTCTGGAGCTTCTACACCGTCGCCTGGGACCAGATCGTGAACAACGGCGCCATGGTCCGCTACATGAGCGGCGGCAAGATCAACTGCCCCATCGTCATCCGCGGCCCAGCCAATGGCGGCACCAGCGTGGGTGCCACCCACTCCCACACCCCGGAAAACATCATGGCCAATTTCCCCGGCATGAAGTGCGTCTGCCCCAGCAACGCCTACGACGCCAAGGGCCTCATGAAAGCCGCCATCCGCGACAATGACCCCGTCATGTTCATGGAGAGCACCAAGCTCTACGGCGAAGAGTGGGACGTGCCCTCCAATGACGAACTGCCCGGCGGCGAGCTCTTCATCCCCCTCGGCCTCGCCGATGTGAAGCGCGTCGGCACAGACATCTCCCTCATCGCCCACGGCAAGGCCGTCATCACCTGCCTTGAGGCCGCCCGCATCCTCGAGGAAGAGCACGGCATCAATGCCGAAGTCGTTGACCTCCGCAGCATCCGTCCGCTGGACGAAGACACCATCCTCGAATCCGTCGCCAAGACCCACCGCGCCGTCTACGTCGAGGAAAACAAGCCCTACTGCGGCATCGGCGCCCAGATCGCCTACATGATCCAGGAGCGCATCTTCGATGAGCTCGACGCCCCCGTGCAGCGCGTCTGCAGCCTCGACTCCCCCGCCATCTACAGCCCGCCTCTTGAGGCCATCCAGCTCCCCACCGCCGACGTCGTCGTCGCCAAGGCGCTTGGCATTTGCTAAACTGGAGCCGCCATGAAATTCACCCAGGTCTTCAAAAAGGTGCCGGAAGGCTACGTCGGCTTTGTCGAGGAACTGCCCGGTGCCAATACCCAGGGTGCCACCCTTGAAGAAACCCGGGCCAATCTGCTCGAAGCCATCGAGCTGGTCATGGAGGCCAACCGAGTTCTTGCCGAAGAGGAGATCGGCAATGATGAGGTTTATCGTGAAACCATGCTCCTGGCTGCCGCTTGAAATTCCGTGACCTCATCCGACACTTGCATGACCACGGCTGTGAACTCTTGCGTGAAGGCGGCAATCACTCGATATACGTCAATCGCGCCACACGCAAAAGCTCCTCTGTCCCGCGCCATCGCGAGATCAATGACTTCCTTGTGAACAAAATCTGCAAAGACCTCGAAATCCCCCGCCCTTAAACCCTTTTCCCCGCCATGCCCAAATTCATCGAAATGCCCAAGCTCAGTGACACCATGACCGAGGGTACCCTCGCCAAGTGGACCGTCAAGGAAGGGGACAAAGTCTCCGTTGGCAAAGCCATCGCCGACATCGAGACCGACAAGGCCACCATGGAATACGCCAGCCCGTTTGAAGGCGTCCTGCACAAGTTCATCGCCATGCCCGGCGGCAAGGTCCCCCTCGGCGCCCCGCTCGCAGTGATCCTGGAAGAAGATGAAGCCGCCCCGGCCAATCTCGACGAGCTCATCGCCAAGGCCCAGGCCGCAGCCGTTCCTGCCCCTGCTGCTGAGAAAAAGCCCGCCGCTTCCGCTGCCAAGGCCGCCTCCTCTGGTCCTCGCCTTCCCCTGGCACCCCAGCACAAGAGCCGTGCCGCCTCCGCTGGTGCCGCCCTGCGCGTCAAAGCCTCCCCGCTCGCCAAGAAAATCGCCGCTGAGCGTGGCGTCGATCTCAATGCCCTCATCGGCACCGGCCCTGGAGGCCGCGTCGTCCGTGCCGATGTGGAAAACGCCCCCGTCGGTGGTGCCTCCGCCGGCCGCGTCGCCGCCACTCCGGCGATCCGTCCCGTCGTTGGTCCGGAAGACGAGCGCGTGCCCACCAGCACCATGCGCAACATCATTGCCGAGCGCCTCCTCGCCTCCAAGACGCAGATCCCCCACTTCTACCTGCAGATGGAGATCGACGCCGGCCCGCTCATGGCCTTCCGCGCTCATCTGAACGCCTCCGCTGAAAAGACCGGCGGCAACAAATACACCGTCAACGACTTCATCCTCAAGGCCGTCATCCGCGCTGCCGAGGCCCAGCCCGCCATCAATGCCGCCTGGGATGGCGATGCCATCGTCAAGTTCAAGTCCGTCGGCCTCAGCGTCGCCATCGCCATCGATGACGGCCTCGTCACCCCCGTCATCAAGCAGGCCGAAAAGAAAACCCTGCTCGAGATCAGCCAGAGCGTCAAAGACCTCGCCGGCAAGGCCAAGAACAAGAAGCTCAGCCCCGACGACTTCGCAGGCGGCACCATCACCGTCTCCAATCTCGGCGCCTACGGCATCGACCAGTTCTCCGCCATCATCAATCCGCCCCAGGCCGCCATCGTCGCCATCGGCAGCATCCGCTCCGCCCCCGTCGTCAATGACAAGGGCCAGATCGTCGTGGGCCAGCGCATGTGGGTCGGTCTCAGCGGCGACCACCGCGTCGTGGATGGCGCCGTCGCCGCCGTCTTCCTCGCCGAGATGCGCAAGCTCCTCGAAAACCCCGCCCTCATGCTCGTCTAATAAGGCAGCACCCAAGCGAACCCATCCCAAACGCGCCTGCGGCCTCAAAACCCAGGCGCGTTTTTCTTTTCAGACTCCATGCCCCCTCGTAGGGCGGGCTATCCGCCGTCGTCGGAGCCCTGGGCTCGCGCAAAACCCGGCCGGCCAAAATCTCATTCTCCCTCACCCCGCCCAAGACTCACGACAAACACAGTGGATTTTCTTCAGGGAGAGGGTGGGGTGAGGCCCCCCCAGCCTCCAATTCCGCTCATTCCGCAGGCCCGCCATCGCAGCCTTCCAGCTTACCCTCTGCGCCCCAGCTTCCGCTCCAGCCAGTCCATGTCCTCCTTTTGCAGAAAGCTCAGGTACAGCATCAGCATCGAGAGGAAAAACAGCATCAGATTGTACGCCATCAGGGAGATCCCCGCATGCAGCAGAAACCCCGCCGCGATGCCGTACCACCGCCACCGCCGCACCATCAGCAGCACCGGTATCGCCAGCTCCAGCAGCAGCACCAGGTAGGTCACCCCCTTCAGCAGCGTGCCGTAGTTCAGCACCCACAGCCCCGGCCAGCGCGCATTGTGGGACAGCAGGAAAAAGCTCATGAAATCCCCGCTCATCCAAAACTCATCTCCCAGCCTCGCCAGCACCGCATGGATGTAGATCCCCGCCAGCTGCACCTGCAGCAGTGTCAGCCCATAGCGGGGTGGGGGAGGTTCTGCGGCGGCTTTCCTGCGCGCCTTCGCTGGCTGCAGGCACCAGCACGAGGGCAGGGGAGACACCATCACTAGAAAGGAGGTGCACCTCAGCACCTCATCCCAGCCCACCAGCACCAGCGGAGCACGGATGGAGTAGGAAAGATGCCACACATACACCGCCACGGCCGCCACTCGCGGCCAGATCCCCAGCATCAGCATCACCATCGCAGCTCCGCTGAAGAGCATGTAGGTGCTCACCGCGCTCAGGTCCGTGCAGAAATAAAACACCGACTCATAGAGGCCCACGGTGTACTTCCGCACCGTCTCGTGGTCCACCATGCCGGCATCCGTGAAAAAACTCTCCCGGTCAGGCCAGATCTGCATCAGGTTCAGCAGGGCTGTGAACGCAAATCCGATGCGCACCGCCGCATACACACGGGCGTCCGCCGGATCGAGAAACAGGCCCGTGAAGCGGGAGAGCAGATTCTTGGCGCCGGGACTCATGGTTTGGAGGGGGCCGCTGAGTTTTTGGAGGCGAGCGCTCCCAGCTCAAAGGGTCCCAGCACGGACGGGCGCTCCACCGCGATCTCCTTCAGCGATCGCACCCCCACCAGGCTCCGTGTATAAGCAGGGATCACCTCAAAAGTCACCTGCGCTCTCGGGCTGTAGCGGCCGGACTTCAGCAGCGCATTCGCTGCACTGCGCATGTACGACTCCCGAAACACGCCGCGTGTGGCGTTGAAGATCACGCTCATCATCCAGTTGTTCAGCCGCACCTCGTCATGCTGGGAAAAGCGCCGCAGCCCTGGCAGCAATGCACCTTCCTCACGCGCCTTGTGCCCCTCCTCCTTCACCACCAGCCGCGCCTCCATGCGGTTCATGTTTGGGATCGTCTCAAACATGTTCCAGAGCTGCGGGCACCGTGTCACGACCTCATAGGTGCGGAAGGCAGAGGCCAGGGGCGTCTTGTCCCGCCATGCCTTGGGCAGCATGCCAAACAGCAGAAACATCAGATGCACCGTGGCAAATGCCACGATCCATTTTTCTCGGCTGCTCAGGGCTGTTGTTCGCATGCGGGATTCTGAGCCGCCAAGAAAGCAGCGTGATCCGCAGTTCATCAAACGAATACAGCAGCTTTCCTCACCCGCATATCAGCGCTCATGCCCCGCGGATTGTCCCGCACTGCCCTCATCTTGTCCGGCCATCCCGCGCCTGAAAGATTTTGCATGCCTCCCATCAGCACACTTATCATCCCCGCATGGAGCTCCCAGACGTCATCGACCACTGCCTCAGCCTCCCCGGTGCCGAGGAGACCCAGCCCTTCGGCCCCGAGGCCCTCGTTTACAAGGTGTGCGGCAAGATGTTCGCCGTCACCTCCCCCGATGACTTCCCCGCCAGCATCAATCTCAAGTGCGACCCCCAGCGTGCCATCGAATTGAGGGACGAATACAAAGGCATCGTGCCCGGCTGGCACATGAACAAGAAACACTGGAACACCGTCATGCTCGACGGCACCGTCCCGCCAGCTCTCATCCGCGACCTGGTAAAACACTCCTACCAGCTCGTGGTGGACGCCCTGCCCAAAAAAGCCCGCGAGACCCTCAAAAAGTAGCCCAGTTGCGCCGCAACTGGAGCCCTCTGGAACTACAACAGGACGCTCATGTCTGTCGGTTTGCGCCCATGCAAAGGCCCATCACCCTCCCGCTGCCACGACGCAGGTTAGCTCAGGCCATTTTCAAAATACATCCAGGCGCCGTCTTCAAACGCAGTCCCGGAGCGCGGGCCTCCGAGCTGATCTTCACCCATAAATTTGTTGGCGCAGAAGCCAGCGCCAGACATCGGTGATGGTGTCGAGCTTGTTGAGGCCCTGCCAGAGCACCAGGGCCCGGGGTGGCTATCACTCTTGCGGCCCAGGTGCCCGCCTCTTCGCTCTGCTCAAGATGCCGCCACAGCCGCTCCTACTCCCCCTCCAGGCTGCGGTTGTGCTGCGAGCGCACCAGCAGGCCGAGCCCTTGTTCACGGTGCTGCTGCGCACGACGCAGCACCGCCTGCCGGTGGACTTCGAAGAGCAGGGTGTCGGTGAGTTCCTCGCCGTCGATGGAACCAAGTTCATCAGCCGCCCATTGGGCTTTGGCCTGGGCATCATGCGAGAAGTCGGGAAAAGGGCGGGTGATGGAATGGGACACCCGCCCGTAGATACCCTTCACAGCCGCGGCACCATTTTTATCTTCAATTTTGTGGATAAAGATCAGCTCGGAGGTCCGCAGCATGCCGCCCAGCACATAAAGCGCCGCCATACCAAGCCATTCTGGAGGAGACAGCCGCCACACATGAAGGCTCCTTGTCATGCGGAACCGCAAGCGTCAGGCGGAGTGCTGCGGACTCGGAGGTCCGCGCGCCTGGGACGCTGGGCATATCGCCATCCCGATGCGAGAACTCACTTCTTTTCCAGCGACATGAGCTCGATCTTGCGGAACCAGACGGGCTGGCCTTCGGCCTGAAGGGCGATGTGGCCGTAGCCGAGCATGACATCGCCGCCGGCTTCAACGATGTCGCTGGCGGGGGCGATCTTGCAGGCGGCATCGAGCCGGGGGCGCTGGTAGCGGAGGACTTCGACGCCGTTGATGCGGTGGATGATCTCGTCGTTGCCGCGCACTTCGACTTCGGCACGCACCCACTCCTCTGCAGGAAAGGTGGGGGCGCTGGATTTGACGATGTGTTTGGTGATGAGGCTGCCGCCCATCTCCACGTGAGTGCCGGGCGTGCAGAGATTGCCGGTGGAGCGGGGGCCTTTGCCTTCATCGGCCAGGAACTGCATCTCCAGGCTGGAGGGGAAGCCCTGGTCAAAGCGCATGCTCTGCGGCGGCTGGGCATGGAGCATGACGCCGCTGTTGAGGTTCACATACTTTGGGGCGTCCGCCATCATGGCGCCGGTGAAGCGGTATTCCATGCGCAGGATGTAGTGGGAGTAGGCCAGGTTGGTGAAGAGGTGGCCGTACTGCTGGTCAAACTTGTCGTAGCCGTCGTAGCTGACTTTCAGGATGCCGTCCTCGACGCGGAAGGTGCTGGCGTAGTTTTCACCCAGCGGGTGTCTGGCGATTTTGATCGTCCAGCCGGTGAGGTCTTTGCCATTGAAAAGGGGGATCCATTTGGGTTCGTCGGCAGCGGCGGTCAGGCAGAGTAGAGCGAGCAGGAGGGTGGGGAGACAGCGGATCATGAAGCGCATCTTGGCGGGTGGCGGCGGTGTTTCCAATCAGAACCTTTCAGGCACAGGCGGCTGAATATTTTCATGAAAACGCACGCTTCATTCGACGCCCGCCGAAGTGCCGCTAGGGTCGGCGGATGGACAAACAATGGACAGACAAGATCGTCATCGTCACCGGAGGTGGCGGCGGCATGGGACAGAGCGCGGCGAAGCGGTTTGCAGACGCTGGTGCGAAGACTTTTATTTTTGGAAGAACGCTGGAGTCCCTGCAGGCCACGGCGGCGCTCTCGCCCAACATCATCTCCATCGTGTGTGACGTGGCGGACTCCGGCAGCGTGGCCACAGCGGTGGCGCAGGTGCTGCAGCACGGGCCCATCGCCGCGCTGATCCACACTGCGGGCATCAACACACCGGACCGCTTCATGGCACATGCCGACCCGGCCAAACTGGCGAGCGAGGCGAGCTGGCGCAGCGTGATGGACGTGAACGTGATGGGCGTGGTGAACATGATCCAGGCGGTGTCCAAGCCGATGGCCGAAAACGGCGGCGGCAAGATCGTCGTGGTCTCCTCCACCGCCGGACATGGCTATGACTCCTATGCCGGCGTGCCGTACACCGCCAGCAAGTGGGCGGTGCACGGCATGCTCTTTGCCGCGCGCATGCAGCTGAATGCGCATGGCATCGTGCTCTCTGAATACGCCCCTGGCGAGGCGCTGACGCCACTGGTGGAAAAGCGCCCGGTGAAGCCCACCGCCGAGCACCGCAGCGCGATGATCCAGACTGAGGACTGCGCCGATGCGCTCTTTTTCATCGCCTCCCAGGCGCACAGCATGAGCGTGATCCAGCTCCCGGCTTACCAGCCATTTGGCGGCATGCCGCCGCAGATCACGGCACCGTGGCTGGCGGGACTGGAGATCGGGCCGAAGAAGTAGAATGATGTTTTTCCCACGGCGGGGAGGCACGGCCGAGCGCGCTCCAAATGGCTGAAAGACGACCCTGCGCCCATGGGTCTTTTTGTGTGCGCTCATCCCCGCCGTGATGAAGACGTATGGAGATTTGAATCAAAAACCGTTGGAGGAAGTCTGCGCATTCACTAAAAAAGAGGGCGCTCGGATTCACCCTGTTCAAGTGACATGTCTCTGCCCTCCTGGATCATGACGATGATGAAGACTCTCCTGGCGGCATGCCTGGTGCTGGGAACATCTGAAATGCAGGCCAAGGGGGCTGCCACCAAGAAGAAGAAACCGAAAAGCGCCGCCGTCCAAGAGCCTGCCAAAGACGGCACGGCGAAAGAGACCTCTAAGGAGGCCAGCGCCAAGGACACGCCGAAAAGCCCTGCGGCCGGGGATTCTGGCAAAGACAGCGCCACGAAGGAGCCTGCAAAAGGCGCCGCCTCTGAGCAAGCCCCCGGGCACACTGCCGCCAAGGAGATGCCACAAGGCGGGACGAAGGAGGAGCCCGTGAAAGAAGGCGCCGCCAAAGAAAGCCCCAAAAGTGCGGCCAAGGAGAGCCTGAAGGAAACCATCGCCAAGGCTGAAAAAGGTGAAGCCGAGGCGCAATACGCCCTGGGCATGCGCCACCTGAAGGGCAATGGAGTGACCGAGGATGCGGCAGAGGCCGCCAAATGGTTTCTGGAGGCCGCCGAGCAGGGCCATGCGGGGGCACAGCGGGAGATGGGCATGTGCCACCTGCTGGGACAGGGCATGCCGCAAGATCCTGCGGCTGCAGTGAAATGGCTGCGCAAGGCAGCGGAGCAAAACAACCTGCCAGCGATGAAGCATTTGGGAGCCTGCTACACCCTGGGCTCGGGAGTGCCCAAGGACGAGTCCGAAGGTTTCCGGTGGTTCCGCCAGGCAGCAGAGCGAGGGGACCCGGACGCGCAACTGGAGGTGGGCATGGCATTTTTTGAGGGAACCGGCGTGGCACAGGATGCCATGGAGGCGATGCGCTGGTTCCGCATGGCGGCTGAGAAGGGCGACCTGAATTCTCAGAAGATGCTGGCCACCACCCTGGCACAAGGCCTGCGCGTGCCGCAGGATCTCCAGGAATCGGTAAAGTGGGCGCGCAAGGCGGCGGAAAGCGGCGATGCCGATTCACAGATGCGCCTGGGGCTCGCGCTTTCGATGGGAGCAGGCGTGGAGATGGACGCCAAAAAAGCGGTGATGTGGCTGCGCAAAGCGGCGGCGCAGGACTACCCGCCCGCGCAGGTGGAGATGGGTGTGAGCTACATCCTGGGAGTCGGTGTGGAGCACAACGAAGCCGAAGCGGTGAAGTGGTTCCGCAAGGCGGCGGATCTCGGAGATGCGGATGCGCAGATGAAACTGGGTGCTGCGTACTTTGAAGGAGCAGGCGTGGAGCAAAACCTCGCCGAGGCGGCCCTGCTTTTCCGCAAGGCTGCAGACCAGGACTATTCGCCGGCGCAGGTGGCGCTGGGCAGCTGCCATCTCAAGGGGACCGGAGTCGATCAAAACCTGGAGGAGGCAGTGAGGCTCTTCCGCGCCGCCGCAGAAAAGGGAGACCCTTCGGGACAGTTTGCCCTGAGCCTCCAATACGAGCGGGGACAGGGCGTGAAGCAGGAACCGGTGGAGGCCCTGAAGTGGTGCAGGCTGGCCGCCGCACGAGGTCATGAAGTCGCCGAGCTGCACGGGACCACACTGGAGTCCACCATGACGCGGGATCAAGTCATCGAGGCCACCCGGCGGGCGGAGACATGGAGACCGGCGTCACCTTCGGCACCAGCTTCACCCCCGCCTTCTGAAGAGCCAGGGGCGGCAGCGCCCAAGCCAGACACACCCGCCGCGACCTCTGGCTCCAACGAATCCGGCGCGAAGCCGAAGTAACATGCCGCCACGAGCGGAATCTGACGCCCCCCTCTGCATATTACTCTGATATTGGGGTCCATGGAAGTTTCAGCCAGCAGCCAGCGTTTATGCAAAAGCTCCTCCCCACCGGTGATGCTGGTGTGAATGGACCTCCCAGCCACGATGCCGCCGGCATATCAGCAACCCGTCAGCCGCGAACAGCCATGAGCGAACACCCCATCGACTTCACGAGAACCGGCGAAACGCATTCCGAGCCCCCACCCACCCCGATCCCGGTGCCGGAGCCTGAACACCGGGCCAGCCCCTTCATCGGCAGCGTGCTGTCACTGGCCGGCCTCATCCTGCTGGCATTCATCCTGCGCCTGGCGGTTCCGCAGGAGGACAACGCCGTGGAGCTGGGCATGCTGCTCATCGCCGTGGGTTTTGCCCAGGTGTGGCTGATCTTTTATTTCCTCAAGACCTTCCGCAGGTAATGATGCAGGCGGAGACGTTTGGCACGAAAGGACGTGCAGCAGCAGCGTAGTGTCTGACACATGTTTTCACCCTCTCGCTTTCTCGCGCCGCTGCTGGGCCTCGCGCTCATGGCTTCGGCTTCGTCCAAAGAGCCCTTCAAGCCAAACCTGGGCCCCGACCTGCCGCGCATCACGGTGAGCTGCGGGGATGTGAGGCTGCTGCTACGCCAGGCCACGCAGTGGACGCCTGGGCGCATTGATTTTCGCGGCAGCGCCATGACCACGGAGAGCAGCGCCTACGGCACCGTCTTCTCCTTTCCAGACGTCGGCTTCATCGGCACCGCGCATCTGGAAAACGAGCCCGAAAAGCTGCAGTCGCTCGGATTTTTTCTCGATGACAGACGAGTCGAAACACCTGCGGCTGAGCTGAAGGGCGGCACCTTTCGGCTGGAGCGCCAGTCACGCATCCGAGCCTTTGATCTGACGAACGTCACCGAGATCAAGGACCACCGCCTGTATGAGACCACCACCGTGCATACGGACGAGGCCGTGCCGCTGAAGCTGGTGTACCACTTCATGCATGCGTGGCGCCCCACCGTGAGCGCCTTTCTGGCAGGCAGCGACGCCATGCCAGAAACTACCATCTCTGGCCCGCTGCGCGACGACGCTGAGGTGGCTCGGAAATTCTACATCAACCAGCGCGTGGACTGGATGGCCGTGTACGAGCCGCAGAGCGGGCAGTACGCCGTGTGCCGACTGCTGCAGGCCCCGGAGCAGGGCGGCCACATCTCCACCATCTGGAACGTGCCGCCCACCTACCGGAAGTACTACCTCAAGTGCTTTGAGGGCAAGACCGTGCCCGCCGGATTCACCGGCACCTGGCGCATGGTCACCGCCTTTGGCAGCGCCACGCCGGAGCAGTGGGAGGCAGATGCACGCAGTCTGGCCACCGCTCTGCGCACGGTGAAGTGAGCCGATATTCCGGCGCGCCTGCGTGCTTCTGATTGAAAGCCGCGGACCTGCGAGGTTACGTGGCCTCCCAGCCCAGCCACCCGCATGTCCACCCTCCGCCTTTTCCTTTTCTGCTTCGTCGCATGTGTCAGCCAGGCTGTGGAGCCGGAGAAGCTGATGCTGGCGCATTACATGCCGTGGTATGCCACCAGGCAGGTCAGCGGACAGTGGGGGTGGCACTGGACCATGGGCCACTACCACCCCGACCAGCGAAAGTGGGATGGCAAGCGCGAGGCCGCCTCGCATGACCACCCGCTGATCGGACTGTATGACTCGGGCGATGATGAGGCGCTGGAGTGCCAGGTGCTGCTCATGAAGCTGGCCGGTCTCGACGGTGTCATCATCGACTGGTACGGGACGAGCAAGCACAACGACTACGCCGTGAACCATGAGCACACGCTCAAGCTCATCCCCTGGCTGAAAAAGGCGGGCCTGCGTTTTGCCATCTGCTATGAGGACCAGGCCATCGGGCAGATGAAGCTGAAGCCTGGCGATGATGTGAAGCAGGGGCTGCAGGATCTGCAGTGGGCCGAGCAGCAGTGGTTCAAGGATGCAGCCTACGTGAAGCAGAACGGCCGCCCGGTGCTGCTGGTCTTTGGGCCGCAGCATTTCAAACGAGCCCAGTGGGACGAACTGCGTGCTGCGCTGCCTTCCAGGCCCATGATCTTCGGCCTGCCGCATCTCTCCAAGGAGCAAGGCATGGACGGCAGCTATGGCTGGCCGCCGGTGAGCGGAGGCAAGACGATCTCTACCGAGAAGTGGCACGGAGAGCTGGAGGCGCTGAATGCGCGCGGCACTGCGGGGGAAGCGATCATCGCCAGCGCCTTCCCGGGATTTAAAGACATCTACAAGCAAGCCGGTGTGCACGAGAGCTACGGCAGCATCGCCCCGCGTTCCGGGCAGACCCTGGCGGAGTCGCTGGACATGGCACAGAAGAGCAGCGCGGCGCTGATCCAGGTGGCCACCTGGAATGACTATGGCGAGGGCACCGTCATCGAGCCGACGCACAATCTCGGCTACCGCTACCTGGAGATGCTGCAAAAGAGAAAAGCGACGCCTCAGTTCAGTGTGGCCGATCTGCGCCTGCCAGTGATGCTTTACCAGCTGCGCAAACGCAGCCATGGAAATGCAGAACACGCCAAAGAACTGGACCGCGCGGCAGCATTGCTGTTTGAGGCCAGGTGCCGCGAAGCCGAGGCCGTGCTGGCAGGAGTGGGAGAGAAGCTGGGCGGGGAACCGGCCAGATTCTCCGACACGCCTGACGAGGCGGATGAAAACTACCGTCTGCGCACCGAGCTGCTCTACCGGGAGGAAAAGAGCATCGCCCCCACGATGAACCAGCGCTGCCGTCTGGACGTGTATGCGCCCGCCACGCAGAAGCCCTTTCCCACCCTCGTGTGGTTTCACGGTGGCGGCCTTACCGCAGGCGAACGCTTCATCCCCTTGCAGTTGCGCAATCAAGGCATCGCCGTGGTGGCGGTGAACTATCGCCTCAGCCCCGGCGTCAAAGCCCCCGCCTACGTTGAGGACGCTGCCGCAGCCATCGCGTGGACGTTCAAGCACATCGCCGACTTCGGTGGCTCAGCGGATCAGATTTTCGTCGGCGGCCACTCGGCCGGAGCCTATCTCTCGCTCATGACAGGACTCGACCGCAAGTGGCTCGCCGCGCATGACATTGATGCCAGCCGCATCGCCGGACTGATCCCGCTCAGCCCGCAGGTCATCACCCACTTTGCCATCCGGGATGAACGCAGCATCCCAGAGCTCCAGCCGCTGGTGGACGACATGGCGCCGCTTTATCACGTTCGTAAAGATGCCGCCCCCATCCTCCTCATCACCGGCGACCGCGAGAAGGAGATGATGGGCCGCTACGAGGAGAACGCGTACTTTTGGCGCATGCTCAAGCTCGTGGGCCACAAGGACGCGACGCTGTTGGAGCTCGACGGCTTCAGCCACGGCGGCATGCCCGAGCCCGCTTTTCCCCTGGTGCTGAAGTTCATGCAAGAGCACCGCCCCAAGCAGCCTGCGCCAGCAGCTTTGGGAATTCCGCAGTGAGTTTGGGACCTCGGTGCGCGTTGATGTTTCATCATGCGCCCAACCACTGCCGCACCGTTATTCGCCGCCGCATTCCTGACGCTTTCATCTCTGGATGCCGCAGATGTCCATATCGTGCAGGACGGCCAGCCGCGCGCGGAGATCATCATCTCAGAGAATCCCACGCGCATGCAGCGGGTGGCGGCGCAGGAGTTTCGTGTGAATGTGGAGAAGATCAGCGGCGCGCGCCTGCCCATCCTCACAAAGCCGAGCGGAAAGGCGGTGAAGGTCTTCATCGGTGAAAGCCCGCACCATCCGGTGAAGGCGGAGGGCCTGAAGGATGGCGCCTACCGCATGCAGTCCGGCGCCGACTGGCTGGCGCTGGTGGGAGACGACACGGACTTTGTGCCCACGGAGCCCTGGGCCAAACACAATGGCGACATCCCCCGTGCGCAGGCGGAGTTTCAAAAGATTGTCGCCGCGCCGTATGGCATGCCAAATCCCGGCTTGTACAAAAACAAGCTGCGCCTGCCCGGAGACACCGGCAAGGCGGACGGAGCCGCCACCGCCAAGAACGAGACCCTGGACATCTGGGGTCTCGATGAACGCGGCAGCTTCAATGCGGTGACCGCTTTTTTCCACAAGCTCGGCGCGCGCTGGTACCTGCCCGGAGAGCTTGGCGAGGTGATGCCATCCATGAAAACCATCGCACTGCCACAGATGGATGAAACCGTGAAGCCAGACTTCCCGCTGCGGCAGTTCAATTTCCGCTTTGCCACCGCTGGCTATGACACCGCGCTCTGGATGATGCACCTCGGCACGCGCAATGACGACCGCTGGCTCATCGCCCACGGCATGGACGGCATGACGGGGAATGACGCCACCTTTGCCGCGCATCCGGAGTGGTTTGCGCTGTATGGTGGGAAACGTGACTACACACGCGGCAGCAGCACCAACCAGCTCTGCTACTCCAATGACGAGCTCTTTCGCGAGACTGTGCGCTACGCCCGCGCCCTGCTGGACACCTACCCGGTGAAGTCCGTCTCCATCATGCCGCCGGACGGCTACACCTCCATCTGCCAGTGCGAGAAATGCAAAGGCAAGGACTCGCCGGAGCGCAATGAACGCGGCCTGCTGAGCGATTACGTGTGGGACTTTGTGAACCGCGTGGCCAAGGAGATCGGCAAATCACACCCTCACGCGAAGGTGCTGAACTGCGCCTATGGCGTGTACACGCTGCCTCCGCTGAAGATCGACAAGCTGGAGCCCAATGTGGTCGTCTGCATCGTGGGCGGGCGGCGTCCCATGAACAAAGCCGGCGGCAAGGGGGAAGGGGAAAACGCGCCGGAAGCCCTGCGCGCCGCCTGGGCGAAGAAGACGGACACCCCCCTCATGATCTTTGAAAACTATCCCTTCACCGATCGCGGCTGGTACCTGCCCGCCTTCGCACCGTATGCGCTGGGAGATTCCGTGAACGCGACGAAAGGCCTCTCGCAGGGGGAGGACATCTGGCTCTCCGCGCGGCAGGACTTCAAGGAGGTGGGCATCGGCTTCAACCACTTCATGGTTTACTTCACCGCGCGCATGTACTGGGGCGGCAGGAATGCGGATGTGGACGCCATGTTCCGCGAATACTGCCAGCTCTTCTACGGCCCCGCCGCGCAGGAGATGCAGGCCTTCTTCACCTACTGCGAGGAGCACTGGAACGCGATGGAGGACGACAAGGCGCAGGCGGACGCCGCGCTGGCGCTCTTTGCCAAAGCACAGGCGAAAGCTGACGCGGTGAGCGTGCATGGAAAACGCATCGCGCTCATCGACGACTTCCTCAAAGGCCTGCGCATGAAGTGCCAGCAGCTGGCCCAGCAGCGCGGGCCGGTGCCCATCGTGCGGCTTGTGGGAGAAGCGAAAGACATCGTCATCGATGGAAAGCTCGACGACGCCTACTGGCAGAACTGCCCCGCCGCCTCCACCGGAAAACTGCGCGAGCTGCAGACCGGACGCGTGCCCACCTTTGGCACCACCTTCAAGGTGGGCTGGCAGCGCGGCAGCCTCTGCGTGGCCATCCGCTGCGACGAACACCCCGGCGACAAGCCGAACAACACCACCACGCGCGATGATGACCAGGCGCTCTGGCATGGCGATGCCGTGGAGATCGAGCTCGCCACGGAAACGCACTCCTACTACCAGATCGCCATCAGCCCGGCGGGGCACATCGTGGACCTGGACCGTGGCGCGGCACGTGACCGGTGGTTTGAGTGGGACGCGAAAGCGGAGGTGGCCACGCACATCGCGGACGATCATTGGACGGCGGAGATCCGCATCCCCGTGACGCAGGACGAAAACGATCCGCTGCATCAGGTCATCGGCCGCGAGCCCACGCCGAGCCTGCCGTGGCACATCAATGTGTGCCGCCAGCGCATTCGTGAAGACGGACAGGAGCTCAGCGCACTCTCCCCCACCGGCACGGAGGGCTTTCATGAGCCGCTGAAGTTTGCGCATTTCTACCACGGCAACTCACGCGCATTTCCAGAGGACCCCGCTGTCACGGACTTCGCACTCGGCTTCCGCGATGCCACGCAGAAGCGCCAGGTGGATGGCTTCCTCAAGCTGGCGGAAGGTAAGATCAGCGACTTCCAGAATGCCGCCGCGCTGGAGCAGGCCGCGCTGCTAAGCCGCAAGGAGGCCGGGCCCATCATCGAGCGCATCCCCGTGGCTGCGGTGAAAAAAACCGCGCAGATGCAGTACCTGCTCACGGTGGGCAAAGCGCCGGAGATCATCGCGCAGTTTGCGGGCGAGGACTTCAACAAGTGGCCCTTCTGGAAGCGCGGCGCGGGGTATCATGCACGCGGCTATGCGTATTCCATCCTGAAGGCAGGCGACAAGGCCGAGGCCGACCTCAGCGCCGCCCTGCCCTGGACCAGCGATCCGCGCACGCGTGATGCCCTGCTGCTGGCCCTGGGACAAAACCGTGAGCGCAACCTGCACGACGATGCGCAGGCCCTGGCCGCTTATGAGGCCATCGTGGCAGAGCGTACCCACATCGGCGGGGCGGATGAATACGGCGCGCTTCAGGGCATCGCCCGCATCCTGACTCGGCGCGGCAAGTACGATGAAGCCATGGCCGCCCTGAACCGCGCCGAGCCGGACAAGCTGCGCGGCGTGTGGCGGGACAACATTCAGAAATCCATCGACGAGGTGCAAAAAGCACGAGGACAGTGATTCAGCGCGTACATGACCTGCCATGCGCCTGCTCTTTCTTCCGCTGCTCCTGCTCTCCAGCACCGCCGCTATTGCGGCAGATGCGACCACGCTGCATCCAAAAGCCTCTGCGCTGCCCTTCACGCACCAGGGTCCCTTTGTCACCACGGCAGACGGCGGGGTGCTGTGCATCGACGCCAAGAATGCACTTCACAGCACAGATGAAGGCCACACCTGGAGCAGCACGCCTTTGTTTGCCGATGCCAAGAAGTACAACGTGAGCAACGAGCGCGCCCTGCTGCGCACACGCGAGGGCGTGATCATCTCCGCCTGGATGAACGGTGCGGAGCGGCAGGCGCCCAAACGCTGGGGCTGGGGTGATCCTGGCGTGGACTGGCACGCCTTTGTGCTGCCCACCTACTCCTGCCGAAGTACGGACGATGGCAAAACGTGGGAGCCGCCCGTGCTGCTGAGCACCCCATGGTGCGGCTGCATTCATTCGCTGATCCAGATGAAGTCGGGGCGCATCGTGCTGGTGGGACAGGAGATCATCCCGCAGTGGCGGCATGCCACGGTGATGTGGGTTTCGGATGATCTCGGCCAGAGCTGGCAGCGCGGCGATGTGCTGGACTACGGCGTGGGGGCGCATGACCATGCGGGCTCCATCGAGGGCAGCGCGGTGGAGAGGAAAGACGGCTCGCTCTACCTGCTGCTGCGCACGGAGTCGGGCTTTCTGTGGGAAGCGACCTCGCGCGATGGCTTGAAATGGGAGGGCCTGAAGCAGACGCCAATCGCCTCCGTCACCTGCTGCCCGCAGATGGCACGGCTGAGCGACGGGCGCATCGCCCTGCTGTGGAATGCACCGCCGCGCCATGATCCGAAGAATGGCACCAGCCGCGTGGAGCTGTCGCTCGCGTTTTCAGAGGATGAAACGGCCACGTGGTCCAAACCGGTGATCGTGGCGGCCAATTACGTGGCAGGTGGCCGGGTGTCCTATCCCTACCTCTACGAGCGCAAACCCGGTGAGCTGTGGATCACCACCATGCAGGGCGGCCTGCGGATGAAGGTGAATGCCGCCGATCTCGGCGCGGGGGAGATTCCTGTCTATGTCCCGCCGCCCAAACCGGTGCCAAAGCCGGGCGGCATCGTGATGTTTGGAGACTCCACCACGGCCCCACGCGGCAGCCTCAAGGTGTATGCCACACGAGTGGAGCAGGGCCTGCAGAGCATCGGCTCTTCGCTGGGAGTGTACAATGCCGGAATCGGCGGCAACACCACGCAGGATGCGCTGAAGCGCCTGCAAAGCGATGTGCTGAAATACAAGCCGCGCATCGTTGTGATGCAGTTTGGCATCAATGACTCGGCGGTGGATGTGTGGAAAAAACCGCCCGCCACCACCCCGCGCGTGCCTTTGGAGGACTTCAAGCGCAATTACCGCACGATGATCCAGACCACGCAGAAGCAGGGTGCCAAGGTCATCCTCATGACGGCCAATCCGCTGCGCTGGACCTCCAAGCTGCGGGAGCTCTATGGACATCCGCCCTACGATCCTGCGGCTGAAGACGGCTTTGAGTCCGCCACGCTGGTCCGCTACAATGAGGCTGTGCGCCAGCTGGCGGCCGAGCTGAAGGTGCCGCTGCTGGACGTGCACGCCGCCTACCCGGCCTACGCTGCCAAGCACCAGACCACCATCGACGAGATGCTGCTGGACGGCATGCACCCCGGAGACCTGGGCCACCAGCTCGTGGCGGAGCTGCTGGTGCCCGCCATCCGCGATGCTGTGCGCGGGAGGTAGCACGGCTGCCTTTCTGCGCACTCGCGCACATCCCATGCCCGGTGCGGCGCAGAAGCTGCGGCACCTTGGGCATTGCGCAGCCGCGTGGTCGCGTTTAGCTCTTCCGCTCTTCATTCTCCCCCCTCCAAATCATGTCCGCCAAGATCATCTACACCCTGACCGACGAAGCTCCCCTGCTGGCCACTTTTTCCTTCCTGCCCATCGTGCAGGCCTTCACCAAACCGGCCGGGATCGAGGTGGAAACGCGCGACATCTCCCTGGCGGGCCGCATTTTGGCCAATTTCCCCGATTTCCTGACGGACGCGCAGAAGCAGTCCGATGACCTCGCCTACCTCGGCAAGCTCTGCTTGGAGCCCACCACGAACATCATCAAGCTGCCGAACATCTCCGCCTCCGTGCCGCAGCTGAAGGCCGCCATCGCCGAGCTGCAGAGCAAGGGCTACACCGTGCCGAATCTCCCCGAGAACCCGCAGACGGACGCCGAGAAGGACATCAAGGCCCGCTACGCCAAGGTCATGGGCAGCGCCGTGAACCCCGTGCTGCGCGAGGGCAACAGCGACCGCCGCGCCCCCAAGGCCGTGAAGGACTACGCCAAGGCCCACCCGCACTCCATGGGCAAGTGGAGCGCCGACTCCAAGACCAGCGTGGGCACCATGGGCAAGGATGACTTTTTCTCAAATGAGAAGTCCGTCTGCGTGCCTGCCGCCACGGACGTGAAGATCGAGTTCATCGGCAAGGACGGCAGCTCCAAAGTGCTGAAGGACAAGACCCCGCTTAAGGCCGGTGAGATCATCGACAGCACCCGCATGAGCAAGAAGGCGCTCGTGGCTTTCATCGAGACCCAACTGGAAAAGGCCAAGGCCGAGGGCGTGCTCTTCTCCCTGCACATGAAGGCCACCATGATGAAGGTCAGCGACCCCATCATCTTCGGCCATGTGGTGCGTGTGTTTTTCAAGGACGTGCTGGCCAAGCACGGCGCCGCGCTGGCCGAGATCGGCGTGGAGTTCAACAACGGCTTCGGCGACCTCGTGGCCAAGCTCTCCAAGCTTCCTGCTGAGAAGAAGGCCGAGATCGAGGCCGACATCCAGGCCGCCTACGCCAGCCGCCCTGCGCTGGCCATGGTGAACAGCGACAAAGGCATCACCAACCTGCACGTGCCGAGCGATGTGATCGTGGACGCCTCCATGCCCGCCATGATCCGCGGTGGTGGCAAGATGTGGAACTCCGCCGGCAAGGAACAGGACACGCTGGCCGTCATCCCAGACAGCAGCTACGCCGGTGTGTACCAGGCTGTGATCGACTTCTGCAAGAAGAACGGCGCGCTGGACCCCAAGACCATGGGCAGCGTGCCCAACGTGGGCCTCATGGCCCAGGCCGCCGAAGAGTACGGCAGCCACAACAAGACCTTTGAGATCCCCGCCGACGGCACCGTGCGCGTGACCGACAGCGCCGGCACCGTGCTGCTGGAGCACGCCGTGGAGGCCGGAGACATCTGGCGCGCCTGCCAGACCAAGGACGCCCCCATCCAGGACTGGGTGAAGCTGGCCGTGAACCGCGCCCGCGCCTCCAAGACCCCCGCCGTATTCTGGCTGGACAAGAACCGCGCCCACGACGCCCAGATCATCGCCAAGGTGGAGAAGTACCTCAAGGATCACGACACCACCGGCCTGGACCTCCGCATCCTGCCGCCTGCCGAGGCCTGCACCTTCTCCCTGGAGCGCATCGTCAAAGGAGAGGACACCATTTCTGTGACCGGCAACGTGCTGCGTGACTACAACACCGACCTCTTCCCCATCCTGGAAGTGGGCACCTCTGCCAAGATGCTCTCCATCGTCCCGCTCATGAACGGCGGCGGCCTGTTTGAGACCGGCGCCGGCGGCTCCGCGCCGAAGCACGTGCAGCAGTTCCTCGAAGAAAACTACCTGCGCTGGGACAGCTTGGGCGAGTTCTTCGCGCTGGCCCCGAGCTTTGAGCACATCGCCGAAAACTTCAGCCTGCCCAAGGCCAAGGTGCTTGCCGACACGCTTGACGCCGCCACCGGCAAGTTCCTGGAAAACGACCGCAGCCCCGGCCGCAAGCTCGGCACCATCGACAACCGCGGCAGCCACTTCTACCTCGCCCTCTACTGGGCCCAGGCCCTCGCCGCCCAGACGGCGGATGCGGAGCTTCAGGCCAAGTTCAAGCCCGTCGCCGAAGAGCTCACGGCCAACGAGGCCAAGATCGTCGCCGAACTCCTCGCCGTGCAGGGCCAGCCCGCTGACGTGGGCGGTTACTACAAGCCGGACACCGCGAAGGCGGATGCGGCGCTGAGGCCGAGTGCGACGTTCAATGCGGTGCTGGCGAAGGTGTAAAAGATCCGAGTTACTTCTGCTTTTTTGCATCAGGCGAGGGGGAGTTCCCCTCGCCTTTTTTGATCACTTCCTTCATGTGATATACATTTTGGTAGTCGCCCTGGTCTTCAACAAATTTGCCGTCGATGATCACGCCTCTGTAACGGTCCTCTGAGGTTTTCTCCTTATTGTCCCCAAAGACATAGGTGGTGTAAACCTTGCCCTCCTTGTCGATCTTGTAGAGACCGTCTGAAATCGTCCGCAGGAAAAACAGACGTCCATCGGGATAAAAAATATAGGCGGCTTCGCCTTCGGCTCCGACATAGACTCCCGCCTTTTGATCCGACTTCAAATTGGGCAGATGTGAGAGACGGTTTATCTCCTTTTCAAGGATGTGCAGTTCACCACGCCCGCCGTTTTGGAGCGCTGGGATTCCCGATTCCTTCGAAGCGTTCTTGGAGTCCACGAGCTTTTTGCTGGCATCAACGGATGGATATACCTTGCCGTTCATCAGAATGGCCAGCTGGTAATCCCACCTGTTAGAATCGCCCCGTTTGGACTCCTTGTGTGGCTTGAAACGCACATGATACCACCACAGCGGATCCGCCAGTGACCCAGTCCAGCTTAGTTTCACATCGACAAATCCAGCCTCTTCCGAGAAGGGCGTTTTGAGCGTTTTATGAAAATACTCATCCGCCAGACGAACGACGTCCGCCATCGAAACCGGGATGGGGTCCTTGCCCATTCGATATCGCGGGGCTGTCCTGGCGTCCTCATCCGGCACCTCAATTCGGTCTTTCGTTTCGGAATAGAGCCTTTCCCCGAACGCGCTCGCCATATCGTCATCATTGACCAGCACCAGCCCTTGCGACACAACCGGCAGCATGATCCCCACAATGAGCAGTAGATTTTTCATCATGAGAGGACGTTACGATGCGCCTTCACTCCAGCCAAGCCCATAAGCGCGTAGCGCTGGCACAACCGTAGCCGTGGGTGCCAACCCACGGAACCGCGTTGCCCATACCATCCCCAGGCCGGGGAACCGCGTAGCGGTGACACAAACCTCCGCCACATCCAACATTACCAGCCAGCCAACGCCTCACGTGAGGTATCGTTCATCGTATTTGATCCGCGCCTCGCCCAGCATGCGCCGGTATTCGTCCAGATAATCTGTGTTCTGATGATGCTCCTGCTGATCTTTGATGTAGCGGATCACGGCGTCTTGCTCACGGGCTGAAACCGTGAATGCACCGTAGCCGTCCTGCCATCCGTCGAATCCTTCGAAGACGCCCTCCAGGCTGATCCACCGGCTGGTCCCCGTCTTCAGTTCACGCATGTAGTCCGCCAGCGCCAGGGAGGGATGCAGGCTCATCAGTATATGCACATGATCGTCCATGGCGTTGACGCGGTAGAGGTGGCAGTGCAGCTGCTGATGAATGCCCCAGACGTAACGGAAAAATTCCTCCCGCCTGGATTCCCGCAGGACCGTGGCGCGATCCTTGGTGGAGAACACGATGTGGTACAGGATCTGCGTGTAGGTGTTGGCCATGGCGGGGCGCTGGAAATGCGCGAGGGTTTGTATCACCGCTACGCGGTTCCACCGGATAGGCAACGATGGGTTCCGCGCAGACCGTGGGTTGGCACCCACGGCTACGGTTATGTCAGCGCTACGCGCTTTAACATTGGGACCGCTGTAGTCCGATCCGTTTTCGCATAATTCACCACCTGATCTTCAGCCCCAGCTCATCCTTCATGGTCAGCAGCGCCTCCGCGTTGCCGATCGCGTCGTCCACCGGGTGGTGCGTATGCTTGGTGCGGCGGAGGTGCTTGAAGGTCTGGAAGACGTCCTTCACCATGCCTTTGTAGAGGCTGCCGAGATTGGTGGAGGAGAAGCCGAAGGGATTGGCCCTGGTGAAGTGGTGGAAGTACCAGTTGATGAATCCCCAGTCGAACCCGTTGTTGTCAGCGATGAACATGGGCTTGTCGCGCGAGATGCCGTGCAGCCATTCGGCAAAGCTGCGCATGACCTCGGCAGGCTCCGGAAACTGCAGGGTCTGCTCCCGCGTGAATCCGCTGACGGCCAGCGCCTCCGGAATGAAGCGCTCTGAAATAGGACGCAGCTGCCCGTAAAACGTGCGGGTCAGCCCCGGCTCCACCACCACGGCACCAAAACAAATCATCGAGTAATCTCCCGGAATCGGACCGTCCGACTCCACATCAACCATTATGTAGCTCATAGAATAACGCTGCTCTCATGCCACAGGTCATGGTCGCATGCATGCGAAATTTTGCGCGCACGACGCCTGGAGACACAGGGCGGCCGCTTCTTACGCCTGAACGACCAGCTCCAGCTCCTGCTTGGCCAGGGTGTGGGCGAAGGGACTGGTGGAGGCGAGGTTGTACTGGCGGATGGCGGTGGCCCAGAATGGCGCGAGCTCGTGGTCGGCGGCGCTCCAGATGCGGTAGTGCAGATTGGTGACGGTGTCGGTGTCGTGCATCAGCGCCTTGAGCTCCTGCGCGTTGAGCGTCTGCGGCCCCTGGGTGATGAGGCGGTGGCTGATCTCCTTGAGATAGGTGTCTGACACGCCGATGGTGCGGCGACGGCGCAGCAGGCTGACGTGGAGGCCATTCACATAGGGGTCCAGGCAGACCTGCATGAGGCCGTAGTGGCGCTCCAGCTCGGGGGAAAGCGGGATGCGGTCCTTAATTTCCTCCAGATTCTGCTGCATCGTCTTGAGCACGGTGGGCGGCTCGTGCTCCTCGGGTGTGAGGAAGAGGCCCAGACGCCGTCCGCTGCGCGCACTGGAGACCATGGCGGCCATGAGAATGGAAACGGCCAGGGAGAAAAGAATGGGGCTGATCCAGATGAGGAACTTGGTGGAGACATACCAGCCCAGCACCGCCCAGGCGAAGCCGAGCAGCGTGACACTGAGGAAGGTGAAGATGATCTCGCTCCAGTTCACGCCGCCGTCGATCTTGCGGCGCTGCGTGACCCAGCTGACGCTCTTGCCGATGACGGTGTACACCACAAAGCGCGCGTGGAAGACCATGAGCACGGGCGCCATGAGCGTGAAGACCACGGTGTCCAGCAGGCTGCTGAAGGCGGTGAGGAAACGCAGACGCAGCGGCTTGAACATGCGGCCGGTAATCACCTCATCCAGCAGGATGACCGTCTTTGGCAGGAAGATGAGCATGGCGGTGACGCCGAGCAGGATGTGCTCCGCCAGGATGGCCTGCGGCTGCACGTGCGGCGTGGGCGTGGCGGCCAGCAGGGTGGCCAGCACCAGGAAGAGGAACCACAGCAGCGAGCTCACGTAGCTGAGGATGCCGTGCAGGAAATTGATGCGGCTCATGGGGTGCCAGCCTTTGGCAAAGAGCAGCCAGAAGTGCTGGATGTTCCCCTGGCACCAGCGGCGGTCGCGCTTGAGCATGTCCACCAGCGTGGGCGGGCCCTCCTCGTAGCTGCCGCGGGTGGTGGGCAGCAGGCGCACGGCGTAGCCCGCCTTGCGCATGAGCGCGGCCTCCACAAAGTCGTGGCTGAGAATGTGACCGCCGAAGGGGGCATTTTCCGGCAGGGGCGGCAGAGCGCAGTGCTCGATGAAGGGGGCCAGACGCAGGATGGCGTTGTGGCCCCAGAAGTTGGCCTCGCCGCACTGCCAGTAGTCCAGCCCGGCCATGAAGGGCGGGCCGTAGAGCGCCTGGGCAAACTGCATCACACGGCCCAGCAGCGTGTCGGCGGCGATCTGCTTCGGGAAAGTCTGCACGATGCCGATGCCGGGATTTTTCTCCATGATGCGCACCATGCTGGTGAGCAGCGCGCCGGACATGAGGCTGTCCGCATCCAGCACCACCATGTAGCGGTAGCGTTTGCCCCAGCGGCGGCAGAAGTCGGAGACGTTGCCGCTCTTGCGGTTGATCTGCTTGCGGCGGCGGCGGTAGAAGATGCGGCCAAAGGCCTTGAGCTGGCGGCAGAGTTCCAGCCAGGCGGTCTCCTCCTCGATCCACTGGCTGGCTTTGTCGGAGTCGCTGAGGATGAAGAAGTCGAAATTGGCCGACTGTCCGGTGGCCTCCAGGGAGAGGTAGATGGAGCGCAGGCCCTCATACACGCGCGTCACGTCTTCGTTGAACACGGGCATGATGATGGCCGTGCTGGCGGTGATGGGCTGCTCGTAGTCGTCTGCGCTCAGAGAGAGCCAGAGATTGAGCGGGTCCGGCTTGGGCCGGTTCATCAGCCACACGCCGAAGAGCGCGGTCCAGAAGCCGACATTGAGCTGGTAGTACAGCGGGATGAAGACAAACAGCAGCGCCCATTCGGAGATGCGCATGCCGTTTTCCGAAAGGAAGATGTAGGAGAGCCACGCACCCACGATGGTGCCCAGGCCCACGAGGGAGAAGAAGGTGGCGCGCCGCGTGCGGGAGACATGCTTGGGCGGCATGCCCGCTGTCATGGCGATGTTGGCCGTCTGGCTGCCGATGGGTGCTGCGCTCATCCGAAGAGGGAGTAAAGATAGCCCAGCACGCTGCCCACGATGATGATGAGGGCGGAGTAGCGCAGGATGGGATGACGGCCGAGGCGGTCAAAGGTGTCGTCCGCCACATCGGTAAACATGCCCAGGTCGATGTCGCGCGGGGTCATCTTGCTCACCTGCATGCCGGGACCGGAGGTGCGGATGGCGGAGCGCATGGCTTCAGCCATGTCATCCGGCATGTTCTTTTCATCCAAGAAAAACTGCGGCCAGCGCGAGGGCCCGCCAGCCAGATGAAAGCCGAGGCGGCCGGTGGCCTCCAGCTGGGCCTCGCTCAGATTCAGATCACTGTAGATGGAGCCCAGCCACTCCCGCAGCATGAGCCGCGCCTGCTCGATGGAGTGCGCGGTAGGCGTGCGGGATGGATCCTGGGCATGGGCCTTGGCCGCATTGCGCAGCGTCTCCAGAATGAGCTGGGTACGGCGGATGCGGTTGTGCAGCTGGTAGGAGCGGAAGTAATCGGCGAGGCGTGCATACGCCTCATTCCATTCTTCCTCGGTGCCCGTCGCGGGGGCGAACTGAATGTTGACAGCTTCCATGTAGGTTCAAATCCGAGCCACACGGAGAATGCGCACTTTTGCAGCGGTGAAAAGCACAGGATTGCGGATTCCGCATTTTTCAATGCATGGCCCTGCGCACCACGCTGGCGATGCACCTTGAACCCTGCAGTCAGGCGTGGCCGCCTTACGCGATCACTTCCTGGATGAGCCGCCCGCCATTGACGATGTCCACAGGACGCACGTTTTCCACCACGATGCGCTTGCTGGCATTGATGCCGAGCAGGCGGTACATCGTGCGGGCCAGGTCCTCGGGGCCCACGGGGTTTTCATCGGGCTCGCCGCCGAGGGCGTCGGACTTGCCATAGACAAAGCCTTTTTTCACCCCGCCGCCGGCCATGGCCACGGAGAACACACGCGGATAATGGTCGCGGCCGTTCGTGCTGTTGATGCGCGGCGTGCGGCCAAACTCGGAGCTGACCAGTACCAGCGTGGTGTCCAGCATGCCACGCTCATCGAGGTCCTTGATGAGGCGGGCAAAGGCCACGTCAAACTGCGGGGCCTGGCTTTCAAACGCACCCTTGATGTTGGAGTGGTGGTCCCAGCTGCCGAAGTTCACTGACACCATGCGCACTCCGGCCTCCACGAGGCGGCGGGAGAGCAGGAAACGCTGACCGGCGGCATTGCGGCCGTATTCATCTCGCAGCTTGGCGGGCTCGGCATCGAGATTGAAAGCCTCCCGTGCCTTCTGCGAGCTGATGAGACTGTAGGCGGCGTGGTAGAAGTTGTCCATGGCACTGAGGCCGTCGGATTTCTCGGTGGTGCGGAAGTGCTCGTCCACAGAGGAGAGCAGGCTGCGGCGGCGCTCAAAGCGCCTGGCATCGATGTCCTTGGGCGAGGCGAGGTCGCGCACGGTGAAGCCTTTGTCCGCAGGATCGCTGCCCAGCGCAAAGGGGCCAAAAGCGCTGCTCATGTAGCCGCTGCCCTGGTCTGGCGCGATCATTCCCGGCACGGCCACGTAGGGAGGCAGGTTGTTCCGAGAGCCCTGCTCATGGGAGATGATGGAGCCGAAGCTGGGGAACTTGATGGCCGGACTGGGGCGGTAGCCGGTGAACATGTTGTGCGTACCGCGCTCATGCGCCGCCTCCCCGTGCGTGACGGAGCGGATGAGCGTGATCTTGTCCAAGATCTTGGCGATGTTCACAAACTGCCCGCCCACATACTCGCCAGTGACGCCTTTCACCGGGCTGAACGGCCCGCGATAATCGGGGGAGGCAAAGGGCTTGGGGTCCCAGGACTCATGCTGCGCCATGCCGCCGGGCAGGTAGATGTGGATGACGGAGGTGGCTATGGGCCGGAACGTCTCCACCGCCGGCATGGCCAGCGTCTGCTCCGCCGCCTGCAGCTTGAGCATCTGCGGCAGTGTGAGCCCCAGCCCCGCCATGGCACCGACTTGCAGGAAATCGCGCCGTCCCTGGGCGGAGGTGAAGAGATTGCTATGATTGCCGGAGCAGAGACGATGCATTTTCATGGTGCGGATTCAGTGAGGTTCCGCACGAACCTACCACGCTGCACCGGGCCATGTTGCGCGTAGAGCCCACTCTGCCAATCCACGTGCACTGATGCGCAAGGGAAGCTCAGCCAAACTCAATCAATCGCCACCACGGCGGCTTTGTCACGGCTTCGTCTCCTGCGTACGCAGCCTGCCCAGCACCTCCAGCGACTCCTTCTCGATGATGTCCGCCGCCTTCGTCGTTAGGTAGGAGTGCTCGCCGAACCAGGTTTCGTAGCTTCCACCTTCAAAGCCCTTGGCGCTGGGCACATAGCCGTGCGCGCCATTGGTCTGCTCCACGGTCATGGTGTGCTTGAAGGGAGACTGCTCTTTGATTTTCATGGCGATGCTGCAGAAGAGCTCGTTCGCATTCGTCACCATGGCGAAGTCCGGACCGATGCGGATGCCGGTAATGAAGTAGAGGTAGGAAGGCTGCTCGCGCGCCTTCATGCTGGTGTAGGCCTTGCGGTAGTGCTCCAGCTGGCCGGGCCAGTTGCGCGCCACCTCGGCTTCGCGGAATTCCGGGTGCTCGCGGCCGGGCATCTGGAATTCGCGAGTCTCGATGCCGAGCGTGGGCTGCGTTACGGGCTCCAGCCGCTCCAGGCAGTGGAGGATTTCGCCGCCGAGGCGCTGCTCAAAAAGATCGCGCCGCACGCTGTAGATGGGGTTCACATCGCCGCAGGCGCCGGTGAGAAAGAGGGCGGGCACGGCGTAGCCGAGCGCCTTCTGCACGTGCAGCTCCACATCGCCGGGATAGTCGGCGGAGATGAGCGGCGCACGGTTGTTGGCGGCGTGGCAGGCGAAGTTGTAGAGGATGGCTTTGTACTTCCCGTCCGCGCTGCGCAGGGCGAGCAGGTCAAAGCTGGGATCGGCAGGGCCTTCGGCGGGATATTTGTCGGCCTCGTCCGGTTTGAGCTGCCAGCGGTTCCAGGCATTTCCGTCTTTGATGACGCGGCGGCACTCGGCCACGCCCTCGGCGGTACCACGTGCCATGCCCAGCGTGCAGGGCGTGAGATCGTGCGCGGCTTTGCTCACCGCCTCGGTGATGGGTGTGACGAGCTTGTCCGGGTAGTAGGGCCACAGCGGACCGGAGTGTGTGTGCGAGGAGCAGATGATGACATTGGCGACTGGAATGCCCGTGGCCTGCTCGATGCTGGCGCGCGCCTTCACCGTGAGATCCACGGGGTACTTGAGCGTATCCAGTGTGACGACAGCCACCTTGGTTTCGCCGGAGGAAAGGACGAGTGCGCGGACGTAGAGCCGCGTTTTCACCTCGGAGGTTTTCTTGGGCGAAGGAGAACCGGCGAGTGTGACCTCGCCCACAGGCGTGATGTCCACCATGCCTACGCCGGCCTGCATTTCAGAGGCTGCATGCGCAGCAGTGAGAGACAGCAGTACCAGACTGAGCAGCAGAAAGTGTTTCATGGTTTGGCTGTTCATTTCGCGTCTTTTTTCCACAGTTCATTCAGCATCTCCACGGCGGTATCCACCAAGGACTGGATGCCCTCCAGCGAGACGAAATTGACTCCGGCCAGGGTCTCGTAGCCTTCGTGTTTGAAGGCCAGCTCCGTGGGCTCGTAGCCCACCCAGTGGTTGGTCAGCTCACTGAGGACGGTGTGCGGGAAGGGGGAGCGCTTCTTCACCGAGATGCCCCACTCCACAAAGAGCTCGCCTGCATTGGTGGCGATGGCAAAGGGGCCGATGCGTGCGGCGCTCACGGGCACATTCAGCAGGCGCGGCATGGAGGCGGCGGTCTTCTTTGCGCCCTCAAACGACTCCGGCCGCCAGCCCAGGCGTGAGATGGCCTGCGGACGCTGCGTTTCTGCATTGCAGCGCGGGACATCGACATCGCGCCGTATGAAATCGACCACCGGATTCTCTACGGGCACGGCGGTCTTGGCTGCTTCCACGGCGGCGTTGGCAAACACTGCAGCACGTTCCTTCCAGTCGGGAGCCCAGCACACGGGCGGTTGGATGTTGCCGGAGGCGCCCTGCATGAAAACGCCGACGGCCTGGGGGCCAAATTCTTTGGCGAGCGTGTCCGCGATCACGCCGGGATAATCCGCCGACCAGGTGTGCGTCTTGATGCGGTCATGCAGGCAGGGGTGGCAGGTGAAGTTCATCAGCGTGCCGAGCATTTTTCCCTCCGGCGAATCAAAACGCACCAGCCACAGCTCGGGGTCGATGACGCTCTCGGTGCCCAGCACCTGCGGCACTTCCTTGAGATCGTTCACCTTTTTGAGCCACGTGTTCAGCACGAGCCCGTCGGACTTGGAAACAAGCCGACGGTTGATGTGGCCTTCGAGCACGATGGAGCGTCCGACGGACATGCGCACGGGCTGCAGGGCTTTGCTGGCCAGCACGATGCTGTCGGAGATGAGCCTGGGCAGGGTGTCGATGTACTCCTTGTTGGCCTTGGCGTTGTCGCCATCCGCCGGGATGAGCGGCCCGCTGTGGTTGTGGCTGGGGCAGATGAGAATGCCATCGCGCGTGATGTCCGTCTGCTGCATCACCAGTTCGATGGCTTTGTCTGAGAGATCGCGGCGGATCTTCACCAGATCCACGCCCACGATAACGAGCTTTTTGCCGCCGCTGGCCACCACCATGGCGCGCGCCTTCAGCGGATCGTCCGTGCTGGTGCTACGAGGCCCCATCGGACCCGTGATGATGGCGCCGATGGGCGGTGTGATGTCCACCTGGGCAAAGCCGGCGTGAAGCTCTGCTGCCAAGGCGCCGGGCACCAGGAAAAGGCATGCTGAGAGAAACACGAGGCAGGCAGCAGCTGAAGCAAGAGGTGAGGTGGTTCGGGATTTCATCACGCAGGTCAGAAGGATGGCGCTCGGGACCAGAAACCCAAGCAACATGCCTGTACGTTCGCAGCACATGCATTGCTTCCTCAGGAAAATTCTTTTCAGAAATCTTGTCGTCCCCTGTCCTCGGCGGGCAGGTTTGTTTGTCGTGTCATTGAACGGGACGCTGCGGCAGACCGGGAAGAAGCCAGAAACGATTACTCACAAACTCACCATCCATGACCATGAAAACGACACACACGACTGCCTCACGGGCCGAGTGGCTTGAAGCAAGGAAAGCCCTCCTCGCGGAGGAAAAGCAGCTCACCCGGCAGATGGACGCCATCAGCGCCATGCGCCGTGCTCTGCCCTGGGTCAATGCGTGCTGCAACCCGGAATGACCCGGAATGGGGCGGATTTGGGCGGGATGGGATGGCCCGGTTGGGTGGGTAGGACGGGGGATTACAGGCAGGATGACCCGGTTTCAGGCCCTTTGGGCTTGTGGGGCATCCTGGATGACCGGGGCTGTCGTGGCTCCGGTGGGGCTGAAACGGCGCTGAAGGGGTTCTTCAGGGGCGGGTTGAGGGGTTTTTGAGACTGGCTGGCGCTGCTTTTTGTTGCGGTTTTGGGCGTTTCCACGGCCTAGCATGGCGTTGGCGCGGCTGGTGATGGTGAAGCCGAGCTGCTCCAGGCCCCGGGCGTCGAGGTCGCAAATGGGGGCTTTGTGGCTGATCTTGGAGATGGATTCGGCGTAGGCGAGGGCCTGGGCAGCGGCCTGGTCGAGCTCCAGGGGCGGGGCCTGGAGCCCGGTTTGGATCTCGGCGAGGCGTTTGGCGGCGATGGCGTCGGCGAGGTGGGAGAGCTGGCCCTGAAAGCGGTACATCATCTGGCGGCGGGCCTCGTTTTGGTCGCCTGCGGCGAGGAGGTCGTAGAAGGCCTGTTCGAGGTTGCCGATGATGGTGAACCAGTGGCCGCGCAGGGCGAGGTAGTGGCCCTGGTGGGCGTCTTTGAGGCTGTGGATTTGGGCGGCTTCGAACTGGCCGTTTTTACGGTAGGTTTCGAGGCCGTCTTCGGTGCGAGGGTCGCCCCGGCGCTGGGCGGCTTTGAAGGCCTGGCCGGCGAGGGTGCAGAGCTGCTTGATCTGCGTGGGCTTCAGCGGGGTGAGATGGAAGGGGCGGCTCATGCTAATGTATCCCTATTGTTCTCGTTTATCGCCACAATCCAACCGAGGTCAGGAAAGGGGTAGTAGGGAGGAAAAGGAACAGGGTTGTTTTGGAAAATGACGTGCCGCCATTTAATGGCTGCTCTGTTGTTTTCATTGACGACATCAACGAAAGATCTGGAGCTTTGGTGGAATCTCGGGCTGCGCGGGGAGGAGGGGGAGAAGATCATGGTTTTGGTCCTTGGGGTAGATCAGCCCAGCCTTTGATTGGGCCGCCAACGCGATCGGCGTTAGACCATCGCCAGCACTCGCCATCATGAAACCCTGTATCGACTTCGCCGTCCAACTGGTCACAGATGAGGACGGTGAGGTCGGAGTCGGGCAAGGTGCCGTCAGTGATCCAGTTAATTGTTTCGGTCTGCATGGGGGGAATACGGTATGATTTTCAGGTAGTGGGTCATTTTGATTTTTCGCGATCAGGATCGCGCTTTGATTTTTTCGCGTAATCGTCTGTGTTGACGCACGAATCGCAGAAGAAAATTGGAGTCCGCCCGAAGTCCAAGACATCTCCACCACAATGCCTATCAAAGAGATCACCGCAGACATCGCACCGGTCGATATGGTCGGGAACTTGCCAGTATAAATTGCCCAAATACCAGATTACTGTGAAAGCCTGATCAGGCGTGAGCTTTGGCTGGTGCCCGCGTGGAATTTTATATCCTTCGGGAATCTCCCCTTGAAGGAAAGCAAACAGTTCGTTCGCCATTTCAAGGTCTGTTTTTTTCGTGTCTTCACTCATAAATTTTCAAAATGACCCACTACCGATTTTCACTAAACGATCACGCAGCCTCCTTGACGGGTTGAGATGGCACGGCCTGAGGGGCTTTTTTGGCTTTGGGCTCGCGGGGTTTTGGGGCGGGTTTGAGGCTGGCGCTGTCTTTGGGCTCCAGGGCGATGCCGAAGTGCGAGAACCAGGCTTCGTTGTCGTCAAAGTTTTCTTTGATGTAGGAGCGGTTCAGGCGGGTCTCGATGGTGATGAGCTGGCTGAGGGCGATGCGCTGGAAGCCGAGCTTTTGGGCCTCTTCATGCTGGCCTGCGGCCTCGGCGGTTTCGATGTCGCGTTCGACCTGGCGGAGCTGGCGATGGATGAGGCGGCAGAGGTCGGTTTCGTCGAGGTCGAGGGCGATTTCTTCGACCTTTGTGAGCTGGAGCTTGTAGCCGTTTTCGATGAGGGTGCGGCGGTCGGGGCCGAAGACTTCGGGGCCGTGTTCGAGGGCGAGCTTTTCGAGAGCTTCTTCAAGCTCTTTGATGCGGGCTTTTTCGGCGGCGGTGGCCTTGGAGATGGCGGCTTTGATGCGGGTGGCCTCGGCCTCATAAGGGGCGGTGGCGGCTTTGAGATCGGCCTGCGCGGTGGCGTAGTCGGCGAGGAGGTGGATGGCTCGTTCGCGGGGAGTTGGGGTGGTGGGTGTCATTGGGCGGAGTGGGCGGGTGGGTTGTAGTTCATCCAAAGGCATTCGGTGCGCGGGACGGCTCCGCGCTGGCCATTGGCGGTGGTGGCTTTGCTGGTTTTGTTCCAGCGATCGGAGGGATACAGCTCGTCGTAAAATGGGTGGGGGTAATGGCTGATGCAGACGCGTGCCTGAGCTTTGTTGAGAAGCCAGGAAAGCTGGCGGTGGGCTTCAGCGTCCATTTCATGCACGTAGCCTTTTCCGCCTGAGGCCCGCGTGCCCATCAGATAAGGCGGGTCGATGTAAAAGAGCGTCTCTGGAGAATCGAATTTGGGTATGAGCCTGCGAAAATCGAGGTTCTCAATAGTGACACCTTGAAGGCGGTCTGCTGCGGCAGAGATCGCGGCGGGCACGCCGGACCATTCGCGGGCGTAGCTTTTACCGGCGCGCACGTCGCAGCTGCGGAAGCCGTTGGAGTCTGCGGGGTCGATGCTGCAAGTGCCGTGCCCCATGAAACAGCGGACGCAAAAACGGCGGGCGGCTTCGACTGGATCCGCGCTGGCTTCATAGCTCAGCTCAAACTCATCGCGTGAGAAAGGTGTCAAATCGACAAGCGATATCAGACGGGCGCGAGAAGCCGGATCCCGGAGGATGCTGAAGAAGTTGACCACTTGCTGGTCAAGATCGTTGTAGACCTCCACTTTGGAGCGCTGTTTGCGAAGCAGCACACCAGCGGCGCCGCCGAACACTTCGACGTAGTTTGCATGCTCTGGAAAGTGGGAGATGACCCACGGAGCAAGGCGAAACTTGCCACCATACCAGCGCAAGGGCGGGCGCTTGATGGTGGACGGGTCGAAGAGCTCCGTTGTCATTCCTCATCATCCTCCACTGGGTGAAAAGTGTGGCCTGCTTGGATGGCGATTTTTGCAAGCTCCTGGAACTTCCAGATGAAGAGATTGAAGAGGTGTTCGCCGTGGCGGGTGTCGGTGTATTCGACGCAGCGATCGTGGCCGGGGCCGAGGCCGGCTTCTTCCATGGGGAAAACGCTTTTAACCTCAATCACCGTGGCGTTATCGAGACCGAGAAAACGATCACCGGGGCGGGGATCGCTGGCGCGGGTGATGGTGGGCAGCAGATCATCGTCTGAGCAGTCGCGGTGCTGCGGCATGGGGAGGCTGTTGGCCTGCTGATGAAAAGCTGTCAGCCATTCGAGGAATGGCATGGGCTTGACCTTATAGGCTCGGGCTTTCATCACGCGGCCCTCCTTTGCTCTTTGAGGAGTGCGCTGATCGCCAGCTGAAGACCGCATGCGACGCTCAAGGCTCTGATTTGCATCTCGCCATACGCTGGCATGTCCGGGTATTTTTGGATGATCACCTCCAAATAATTGGCCAGGTCCAGCGCTTCTTCTTGGGCATGCTGGAGCCATTCCATGTCATTGAGATCGGTGCGCGTCAGAGGGGTGTTATATTTGGCCAGGCCAGCGAGCGAGCGGGATTGCAGCTTGCGTGTGACGACATCTGTCACGTCTGCGTCTGGGCAGGTCTGGCGCACCTTGTTGATGACGGCATCGACGATGGGATCTCCGCAGGTGGACAGAGTGCCAGTGTCATCCATGGCAAGGCCGATAGGCTCAGCGGGGCCGTCGAGTAGAGGGTGATAGGTGCTCATAGTCTTACGCAGCCCTCCTTTCGGTGAGAAGCAGGGGCTTGGATGGTTCGGGGGTCCAGTAGCGGCGCACTGGAATGTGGCTCCAGTCTTCACCGAGGAAGAGGCTGCCTTCGCAATAAGGGCAGAGATCGTTTTCAGCCTCCCTGACCATGGACAACGTGTGGCAGTCGATGCAGCAGCATTCGATGTCGTCGAAGTCAAGAATCTGGGAACGTTCCCAAGGGCTGATGGCATGCAGTGGAATTTCGCCGTTTGCAGCCATTTGCAGCGAATCGGGTGTGTCCTGCCACCAGATGGCGAAAAGGGTCTGGAGCTGGTCTTCTGCCCACCAGCGCAGCGTGTCGAAGATCTCCCATCGCGAGAGGAATTCGAGGCTTCTCATGCACTGCAGCATAAGATCAGCAGCCATGCTGCGGATGCGCTCATGCACGGTGATCGGCTGCTCGATGTAGTAGATGTCTTGCATGGCTTACGCAGCCCTCCTGTGGTTGGTGGTGGGGGTGGGGACGGCGAGGCGGTAGAGGCGGAGGGCTCTGGTGAAGGTGTCTTCGGGGATGGGGGTGCGGGCGGGATGCTGGAGGTCGGTGAGGTTGGAGGCGATGCGTTTGATGGCGTCGATGCCACCCATGGCGTTGGCTTCGTGGGCGAGGAGCTTGAGCTGGTCGCGGGTGGCTGCGGTGTAGATCTCGGGGGAGAACTGCGCGACCTCTTCAGGGGTGATGGGGCTGGCGGGGATGAGGGCTTCGAAGCGGCGCAGGATCTGCTTGAGCTGGGAGCCCTGCTTGTCCTGACGCACGGCGATGTGCTGCAGGCCATGGTAGGTCTCGGGCGTCATGAAAAGGCAGACGACGAGCGTGGACTCATTGAGCAGCTGTTTGACGAGGACGAGGCTGCGGCGGTCGAGGGTGTCGATCTCATCGAGCGCGAAGACGCCGGGGAGGGTCTTGGCGTGGCTGAGGATGCGGGCCTTGAGGTCGTCGATGGTGATCTTGCCTTCGATGGGGAGCCCCCACATGTCGGCGAGGGCGAGCATGAAGGACTTGTAACTGGAGGGGGCGCTTTCAATGGACCAGTCGATGAGGCCTTTTTCACGCAGGTGCTGGATCATGGCCGTCTTGCCGCAGCCAGTCTCGGCCACGTAGGCGACGACGCGGTCAGGGTTGAGGGATGAGGCGCGTTTTTGGGCGCGCTGAATGGCACTCTGGATGGCTTCGCAGTCTTTGCGCACGATGTAGTGACCGAGCGGGCGCTGGGTGAGGGCATCGGAGGAGACGCGGCGGAGATTGGCCTTGGCAGCGGCTTCGAGTGCGGCCAGGGCGGCATTCCACTTGGTCATGGTGGTGGCGCTGGATGGCACGGCGTAGCTGCCGGTGCGCAGAGCAGGCCAGACCTTGGCGATGGTGTCGTGATCCCGGGTGAACTGCGCATCGGTCCAGTCGAGGCCGTTGCGGCGTTCGTCCTGCAGCTTCACCTGCATCTCGGCGATGCGGATGATGGAGGCTTTCCAGTTTTCGGGGTAGCTCTGCCAGTGCTTGCCGGTGGTCTTGATGAGGCGAGGGAGCACGGGCGCTGGCGTGCGCTCTGCGGCCTCCGGGTGGGTATGGTGTGAGTGGGGCATGGTGTGCGGGGTGGTGTGTTGGTTGCTGGGGGGTTGAAAATCACGGCTTCATGCTGAGGTATTCCTCGGCGGCGGTGAGGGGCTTGGGGGCTTTGCGTTTGCGGGTTTCGGCCTTGGCTGCGGCGGTGGCGAGGGCATCGCTTTCGGGATTGGTGATGGTGGCGGCGGGCAAGGCGGCGGCGTGGTCGCCTTCAAAGGCGCTCATGAAGGCGGCGAGGTTTTCGCGGTCCTCGATCTCGCGGATGCTCGCGGGGTTGAGGCTGTCGTAGATCTTCACTTCGCGCAGCGCGTGCGCGAGTGTGACGGCTTTGAACTCGGCCTGCTCGCGGCGGCCTGCGAGGTCGTGGTAGTGCGTGCGATCACTGCGCAGCAGAGAGCCGAGCACGCGGCCGGCGTGATCCTGGATGATGGCGAGCTCCGGGGCGTCTTCATTGAAGCGGGCCAGCACCTTGCTGCCCACGGGGATCTGCAGCGGGAGAGTGCCGGGCGCGGGGCGAAACTCCACCATGCGGCCGCAGATCTCCACGCGCACGCTTCCGGTGCCGTTCCAGGTCGTGGGCTTGTGATCCAGCAGCAGCTCGTACATGGCGTTTTCGCTGATCTTGACCCACGGCACCTGCGCGGCCAGGCGGTGCCAGCATTCGGCGCTGCTCTCGCTGCGCTCGCGTCCCCAGCTCAGCAGTCGGCTTTGCCAGTTGGGCGGACTGTCGAGAAAGTCGGCGATGGTCTGGCGTGCATCGGCATTCTGCAGCGGGATGAGCTCGGGGTTCAGCGGGTAGTAGAGCACGCTGTCTGGCGCGGTGCGAAATTCGCGAATGCGGAGGAAGCCTTCCATCTCATGCCACGTGCGGGTGTCCATGAGGGCAAAGGCCTCGCCGATCTTCTGGTGTGCCTCCCAGAGGTTCATGAAGGGCAGGCGCTTGACGCCGTCTTTGATCTCCTGCGCCAGCTGCTGCTGCGCGTGGGCGGGCAGGGCCTGCATGCGGTTGATCAGCTTCTTCGTTTCAAGGCGGCGGTCGTCGAGCTCCTGCGGCTTGTTCAGGTAGTTGCGGCCCGTCCAGCCCCGGCTTTGCGAAAGGAAGGTTTCAAAAGTTCTGAACTTGCTCTCAATTTGAGGCTTGCCGGTGGGGGTGCCGCCGTGTTCGCGATACTGGCGCACGATGTGGTCGTAAAGCGCGGTCTTGTGGGTGCTGAGACGCCCGCCTGTGACGCGCAGGAGGATCTCATTGTAATCCGCGCCCGTGGTAGCGGCGGCGTTTTCCATGTACAGGGTGCAGTCGTAGTCGCGTGGCAGGCCAAACTTCCACAGCCAGCCTGCCAGCAGGTGCTGCACATCGCGGCGGGTGATGCTGCGCATGGTGCCATCGTCATCCGTGGTGCGCGGACGCACGACGTAGGCCAGCACGCGGCGGGTGCGCACCTCGATCAGCACGATGAGCCGCAGTCTCACGATCTGGTCTCCGATGATGCACATGAGATCGGGATCATGGTCATCGATCATGTACATCTCGCCGATGCGCAGCGTGCTCCAGTCGATGCGCACGCCGGCCATCTGCGCCAGCTTGGCCTTGGCCCCGGCCATGCCGCGCAGCATCAGGGCCTGCACCACGTCATCGGGCTCGGGCAGGCTGGTAAAGGTGGTCTTGGCCCATCCGGGCGGCGGATTGTGGTGGTTCCAGGGGCAGTGGTCGGGCAGATCGGCGGTGGGGTGGAGCTCCAGCCAGAGGCGCTGCCAGGTCACATTGCCATGCAGGGTCTTGCCAGCGGCGAGCATGTCGATCAGCTCGCGCCAAGCCTGGTCCTTGCTGGCCTTGTCCTTCATGTTGAGAAAGAGGCTCCAGTACTGCTGGATCACGCGGCCCGGGATCTTGCGCGCCTGGGAGCGGCCTTTGAGCAGGCCGGAGACGAGGGCGCTGTCTCCTTCCTTCTCCCATTTATCATAGAGTTTGCGAAGGCGCTCGCCGCTCAGCTCCAGGTGAAATTCTGTCTCCAGCTCGCGTGCGATGGCATCGCATGCCGGGCGCTTTTTGGACCCGTCTTCCATGCGCGCCTGGATGTTGAGGCAGGCCCATTTCTTGGCCTCCAGGTCTTTGCGCCCGCGCTCGGTCAGCTGCGAGAGATCCACCGCACCGTGCGCGGTGGTGATCGTTTCGCTGTGCGTGAGTGCGGGGGCTGAGTCGTCGCGGTCCATGGTGGTGGAAAGGGTGAAGGTGGGATCAGGCCTGCTGCTTGAGATGCGTGAGAAAGTCGCGGAAGCAGAGGGCAAGTGCCTCGGCCTGGGAGGTGGTGGAGCTGGCACAAATGCGGCGGCGCGATATGTCCCAAATTCTGGCTTGGTAATAAGGCGTGCATGGTCCAGCCATCCTCTTCCAATACAAAATGTCGTATTCTGATATCTGAGACTCGAACTTCTCCAGCAGCTGCACGGCGGCGTGCAGATATTGGGATCGGCCCGCCACAACGCGCTGGATTTTAAAGCTGGCCTTGGGCCGCCATTTGAGGCTGAGGATGTCTTTAGCCGGGACTTTGAATTGTGCGGAAAGCTCCACACACCAGCTCGTGACGAACTGTTTCCACTGCTCGTCTGATTCGTTCAGGATCTTGACATCGGTTGCCATCTCGACGCGGTTCTCAATCGAGTCGGGCGGAGTGCCGACGCCTTTGACGTGCTGGTCATTAAGATGGAGACAAAGGAACTGGCCGGGCTTCTCGCCGAGCAGCTCAGCAAGTTCAAAGTCAAGCAGTGTGCCGACTTGGACGATTTCAGGGGTGGTGTCGTGTGTCATAACATCAAAGGGCAGAGCCGTGCTGGCGGAGATGGGAGATGACGGCCTCGGCGGCGAGGCGTTCGGTTTCGGCGGCCTGCATGATGCGGGCGGTTGGCTTGTCGCCATTGCGTGCAGCGTGGTGGTGATGGCTGGCGCAGAGCCATGCGGTCATGAGACGCCCTGGCACCTCGCGGGCGCAGGGCTGGCAGACGAGCCAGCCTGGAGACACGGGGCCGGTGCACACAGGGCATGCGGTGGTGCGGGTCATGAGGCGGTGCCCTCCTGGGTTCGTGGCTGCATGAGTTCGATCCCCTTTTGAGACAGATGCCAGAGATGCATGCCAGATTTGATGGTGAAGTACACCAGCTCCTTGCGTGAGAGATTACCCGTGTAATTGACCAGCGTGGTGTCAGCGAAGCCAGTGTGCATGATCAGGCCTGCAAAGCTGAGGCCGCGATCTCCTGCAGCGGCCAGATGCTGCAAGACGAGAAACTCAGAGGATTTGACGCCCGAACGTTTAACCCGCTGCCAGACCTCCATGCAGGCGAGATAGAGGGTGGTGACGTCACTGATGATCATAGCGCGGCATCCTCCTGTGTGCTGGTGTTGGCTTCAGCAGGAATGGGCCGCAGCTGGCTGATAGAGGTGAGAAGCAGCGCACCGACGAGGGCCACATGCGCCACAAGGGCGTGGTCTCCGCGCAGCTCCTCGATGCGCACGCGGTCTCCGGGAAGCAGGCGCATGACGCCGCTTTGGTCGCTGCACTCGATGGCGCGGCCCTGCACACTGAGAGGCAGCACGGGCAGTGTCTCGCGGTCGCGGCTGACGGGCGCAAAGGTCATGAGGTCGTTTCGCTTCATGCTGGCACTCCCCCTCTCTGCTCTTCATCGTTGTCGCGGTTCAGGTCTGGCAGGGCATCGAGAGCCTTCTCCACCAGGTCAATGAGCTGCTGCTCATCGAGCACCAAGGTCACGTTGGCGCTGATCTCGATCTCGTGGATGTGGAGGTCGGGATCGCCAATGCGGCCGAGGCCAAACTCCACCGCTGGCATGCGGGTGATCTTGGGGAGCACCATTTCCTGCAGGAGGTTGAGGTGGATCATGACCGGTCCCTCCTGGCTGGCCTGCCTTTGGTGGGAAGGTTTTGAATGGCGCACAGTTTGATGTCCACACGCATCATGCGGATCTCCTCGGTATCATCCGCGAGTTGCAGATCGCGGTTGGCGTAGCGGCTGAGGAGATTGGGCCGCACGGCGCGCACGCGGCGTTCACAGGCCAGGCAGACGATGTCTCCCGGAAACATGGAGCCCCGGCAGGCTGGGCAGGTTTCGCTTCCTTTGGATTTCATGGCGTGGTGGTGGGGTGGGGTTTGAGGCCGAGGATTTCTCGGAGCTTGGGCGTGGGGGCCCACAGGATGCGCGGGCGGTGGCCGGTGCGCTCGGTGCTGGGGCCGATCTTGTGCATGAGGCCGTTGGCCTGGAGGAAGCGCAGCGCGTTGTTGGCGCTGTTGTAGGTGGTGGGCATCGTCTCGGCGATCTCCGCTGCGGAGGTCTGCTGCTTGCGTGCGGCATACAGGGCCAGCAGCCAGAAGGTGTGCGCACGAAAGCTGTGCTGGCCATTCTGCAGCCGTTTGCGGCCGATGGCGTCGTGCAGCATGGGGCTCACGCGCTCCCAATGGCGGAGGATGTCATCCGCGCTGATCGCAGGTGCGGTGTCAGCCTTCATGCTCCAACCTTCGCCTTTCTATGCTCTTTGGCGCAGCTGGCGTTGTACTCGCGCACGGTCTTGGCGGCTTTGTCCAGCCACTTCTCCAGCTCCACACGGTCTTTCTCAAAGAGGTGGTGCCATTTGGTGGTGGTGAAGTCGTGCTTCAGAGCTTCATAAGAACCGCTGAAGGCCTCGCGGGCCTTCTGCTCGGGCGTCTGCTTCTTGGGCTTCTTGCCGCCCTGGTGGCCCTGCGGCGGGCCACTGTCGTCCTCGCGTCCGAGATCGCGGTACATCTGAGTCAGGCCGCGTCCATGCACCCATTCGACGAGCTGCTTGCAGTGGATGTCCAGCTTGGCATTGGGGTCGGTGAACAGCTCAAGCTGCTGGTCCAGGATGGGGCGGATCTTGCTGGCGTCCGTGAGCTTGTAGGTCTTCTGGTCGCGCAGCTCGCAGTCAGAGACAAAGGCATCGGCGATGCGGATGTAGTTTGTGAGGCTGCTGCGGGAGATGCCGGCGAGGTGCTCTTTGATGAAGGGTTCAAGCGATCCGTGAGCGCTGTTATTTTTCACCCATACCAGTCGGAGGCCTATGCGCAGGGCTAGGAAAACGGCGGTTTTGGAATGACCTTCAAAACGGGCATGGTCCTCACGGATGGAGATGACGATTTCATCCAGAGGCCTCAAATTGCCAACGTTGCGAATTTGCAGGCTGCCAGTCTTGCCGGGCTTTTCCACCTCGACTTCGATGACTTTGGATTTGCTGCTCATGGGTGCAGGGAGCTGAGGTGCCAGGTGTTGAGCCAGCCCACCGTGGCCATGGCGGCGCAGGCGGCGGCGTGCATGAGGGCGGGGAGGTCGCGCCTGCCGGTGAGGTCGATGAAGACATTCACCGTGAAAAACAGCGCGCTCGCGGCGATGAAGAAGGCGGGGCTAGTCATGGTCGCGGCCCTCCTCGCGCAGCTTGCGTTTCCATGCGGCGATCTTGTTCCGCATGGTCTGCGGGTTCAGCCAGTCGAGATCCTGCTGATCCCGGGTGCCCACGAGGCCCCGATGCAGCACCTCGGTGAGGAGCGGATGCGTGCCGATCACGCCGGGCACCTGGCGGCGGCGCTCGGCCCGCATGTGGCGGAGCCACAAGATGGTGGCCAAAAGGTGCAGCGCAGCGCCGAAGAGAAGGATGGGGATGGAGGTCATGGCGGTAAACCTGGGGTTAAGGTTCAATGAGGCAGTGCTGCCTGAATGGCCGGCCATTTGTGAAATAGTACGGCAGCTAGCATTAACGCGAAGATGCTGAGGACGCAGAGCGCCCAAGGCCTGAAATGAGCGGCAGTGTTTCCAGCGCGGATTTCTCGAATGCTCAGAGCATAAGATATGACTGCTCCAGCACTCCAAATGAGGTAAAGGTCTATGCCAAATGTTTGATCATACAGGCAAGCAAGGAAACAAATAAAGCCTGTGCTAAACCAGGCAGCAGGGGTGTTTGAAAAGATAAAGTTTTTGGGCATAAAAATAGAATGGAAGGAAGATGATTTAGTGAGTGCTGTGTTTGGATTTGCTGTTTACGCAGCTCACGCAGCCCTCCCGGTTTCAGTGTTCATGGTGAAGAGGCGGGCCAGGCGCTGGTTGAGCGGCGGGCGGGCGTGGGCGCGGCCTAGGGTCTGCAGCGTGTTGGCGATGCCCTGCACCAGCTGCGTCTGGCGCGCAGCGCACAGCACGGGGTTGTGGGTGCTCTTGTCCGTGGCACTCGGGAAGAGCGTGGTCTGCTCATGCTTGCGCAGCAGCGGGGCGATGCGGGTGGTGCTCTCGGCGGGCTGGTTCAGGCACACCTCATGGCAGCGCAGATGGCTGGCGTTTTCGGCATACCATTCGGCCACATGCGCGGGCAGGGCCTGCGGCATCTCCAGCAGGCTCAGGCAGATCTGGCCGCTGAGATCCAGCGCCTGCAGAGTGCGGCGCAGCCAGGGCAGGTCTGCGGTGGTCAGCCCGAGGTCATCGCGCAGATGCGCGATCATCACATAGCCCGTGCTCTGACGTGCGGCGGTGCGGGCGATGGCTTCCAGCACATCGTCTGCCGTGCAGGCGATGGTGCCGGTGTGGGTCTGCACCGCAGCGCGGGCTGCGCGGCGGGCGATGGTGCTGTGCTGGGTGGGGTGCATGGCTTTGGGTGTGGTGGTGTTTACTTCTGGTCATCGCGGTCTGCTTTGGGCAGGCCGGGAAAGAGGTCGGGGTGTCCGGCAAAGGGGTCTTGGGGGGCTTTGAGGGCGCGGCGCAGGGTGTTCAGCGTGTCCAGCCGCAGGCCGGCGCGGCTCTGCAGCTCGGGGCCTTCCTGCGCCCATTTCTTGGCGTGCTTGATCCACTGCGGGCAGCACTCGCGGATGGCCTCCAGAACGAGCGTCTTGTCTCCCGTCGTGGTGTGCACGATGTAGCGCAGCGTGGCAGCAGCGGTGATGGACCAGCGCGTGTGCGCCATGGCCAGGCCGTTCTTGCCGGTGCGCAGCTCGCGTGCGCTGATGCGGCCCTTGGCGCAGAGGTCATAGACGGCATCTCGCGAGATGCCCAGGATGTCCGCCACCAGATTGGCGCTCATCTCGCTGCACCTCTCCGCTGCAAAGCGTGAGACGCGGGGGTCGAGTTCAGCCGGGGGCGGTTGCATGGCGTGCGTGGGGTGGGGGTGGGAGATCAGGCGGCGCGGGCGCAGGCAGCGGGTGTGTTCGCCAGAAATTCATTGAGCACCTGCAGCGCCTTGGGGCTGTTCCGGGCCATCTGGACGATCACGCTTTCGAGGACGCCGCAGGCGAAAGGCCAGCTCGTTTCGCCCTGGCTGGCGACAGTGCGTGCCAGCGTGGCTTCAGACACGGCTTTCTCGATCTCGCGGGTGGTGGAGTGTTTGGTCAGTTTCATGGGGTGGGGTGGGGTGGAGAATTTCAGGCGGCTTTCTTGGTGGGCTTCACTTTGGCGGCAGCGGGCCAGGGGATGTTTTGAGCGCGGAGAAAGTCGGCGTAGGCGTTCACGATCCGGGCGCTTTTGCGCTCGCCGATGAGCACGCGGTATAGATGGCTCTGGGTGGTGCCGTTCGTGCGGCTGAAGACCACGCTTCCGGGAAAGCGTGTAACACTTCCAAATGGTCGGCCTTGATTAGGCTCTTTGCGTTTGCGGGCGGTTGTTTCTGCGGGCATATTGAACTGATTAACGCATCAGTTCAGAAAGTGCAAATAAAAATTAACTGTTAGATGAATTTTAATGAACGCTTAACCCGGGCCGTTCAGTCGGATGGACGCACCAAGGATGCGATAGCAGCCGCTATGGACATCCACCCACCGATGCTTAGCCGTTGGTTGAAGAACGTACAGCCGCGAGCTGCGGCTATTGAGAAGCTGGCGCGGGTCCTGAATGTAAGCGTTCAGTGGCTCTTAACTGGAGAGGGCGAAATGAAGCACGCAAAAGTTCAGGAGGATGCCGCGCCTTACAATGTGCGCATGATCGGCCCTGCGAAGGATATTTTCATACACTCAGTGCCCGTGGTCTCGTGGGCTCATGCTGGCGCTGCTGTCAGCTACGAAGAGCTGCCAGCGCATTGGCAGGACAGGATACCCACGACATGCAAAGGGAGGCGTGCTTTTGGCCTCATGATCGAAGGTGATAGCATGGTGCCCAAGTGCGAGCCTGGAGATATTGTGACAGTAGATCCAGATCTTGAATTGAGAAATGGCTGTCTGGTGGTTGCCAAACTCAAAAACGATGGGGTCGTGTTGCGCAGATTCACCCGGGTGGATCCACAGAAGGTGAAGCTGATCGCCTACAACTCGCTCTACCCTTCCACTGAACATCTGCTGTCAGACTTCCACTGGATCTATCCTGTGCATTCGACATTCCGCCGAGAACTCATCTAGCCAAACCTTCACGAAGCCGAATCATGAAACACATTCTCCTCATCATCATCACCATGTTGGTCTCAGCATCTGCGGCCCAAACGCTGGGAGACATCGACAAGGGCAAGGTGCGGCTGCGCATTAAGGTGATGAAGTTCACCGTGAATGGTGTTGTCTGCGGCGCTTTGGAGCTGAAGAAAAATAAGATGGGCCGTGAGGAGGTTTCGAAGAGCAAAGACATTTTCAGTTCAGGAGATCCATTCTCAGACAGGGCTCCTTTGATCACTGTGATCGATCTGAATACGCAGCCAGTCGTGGTGGGTGGCGTTCATGATTTGACACTGTATCGTGTTGATCCACTGCGCCCCGAGAAAGGCCTGTTTGCCTTCAATGCGACAAATGCCCTGCTCTTCAGCCAGGGGAAGTACCATCTGCAGATGACTCTGATCTACGTGGAGAAGATGGGCTTTGATGCCTTGGTGAACATTGGCAAGGATGGACGCACCTACATGCGTGAGGCTGGTGAAGATCCATTTGCGCGAGATCCTTTTGGCAGTGGCCGTGTGGTGAAAATCATCGGGACTCCATCGAGCCCGAAAGTGAAGCTCTATCCAACGGCTTTGAAAGGCACCTTCGCTTTGAGTGCGAAGGAAGCCTTCAAAACATGGAAGGCTGGGAATTGATCTTCAGACCCGCTTCAGCACCTCTTAACTGGCCGATCTGGCGCGGTGTGGCGGGTTGGGATTGAGGGCAGGATGCGGGCGCACTGGCTCCGCTGTGGGGTGAAGCCGCGAGAACTCTGCCGTCTCAGTCTGTATTCATAGTCCGGGCTGGGGCGGTGGAGTGGCGCGGCCCGCTCCGGGGTGTGGGCCGGGTGTTCCCAAAGCTGAACTCCTCACCCTCCATCCCATCTCATGCCTGACTCCATGCAACTCCTCGTGCGGCATCTGCTCATGCTGCTCTCCGGCGCGCTGGCTGCGCATCACTTCACCAATCTGAATACCTCGGCGGGTCTCATCCTCGCCCTCATCTGCTTTGCCATCGGCACGCTCTGGAGCTGGCTGGGCAAGCTGCTGCACATCGAGGACAAGTATGGCGACTTCACCAAGAGCGAAGCCTTCCGCTCACTGCTTGGCGCGCTGATCAGCCAGGGCATCACCGCTGCCAGCGCCTACTTTGCCATTGATGCCAATGACCCCAATCTGCTGGCGGTCGCCGCCATCAATGCGCTGGCCAGCCGCTACGGCCTGCATCAGCAGCTCGTGCATCAGACCCCCATCGCCACCGCTGCGGCCATCAAGGCCCTGGCTTTGTGCTCTCTCCTCAGTCTCAGCTCGTGTGCCACTGCTACGGCATTTTTAAACAGCCCCTTTGGCCGCGCCGTAATCGCCAGTGCCGACCAACTCGCAGCACAGGTGGTCAAAACAACAGAGCGCGTGGGGCTTGAACAGATCATCACCCAGGCCAGCGCCAAAGTAGCCGCGCTGAATGCGCAGGGCGTGAATACTGACCCCGTGAAGGAAACGCTGCGGCTCTCTGAGATCGCGGGCTTCACCAGTGTCGTCGATCTCGCACAGGACAAATACAAGGCGCTGACAGGCGCACGCTTCACGCTGCCCAAGAATCCAGTCAGCGTGGCTCCCTGATTTATTAACCCACACCTAGCGCGACAACCTTCTTCATGGCCACCGGAAAGCATGACGACACATGCGGCCATGAAGAAGGACTCGGCTAAAGACATCTCGTGAAAACCGCCCTGGCCATCCTCTGCCTGCTGTCTCTAGGATCGTGCTCCTACTGGCACCAGTGGCGCGCTGATGCGGTGGAGACGCAGGCGGTGGATGACGTGAATCGAAACTTCGCCGGATACTGATCATGCCTGCCGCCATCGCCACCGTCCTGGCCTCAGACTTCGCCTCTTTGGCGGATCTGGCCGCGTATCAGAAAGCCAAGAAAACAGGGCTCTCAGACAAAGAGGCCTTCAAAGTGGGCGACAACGGGCGCGGCTGCTGGGGAGACCTGACCGCGCAGCTGCACACGCCCATGTGCGCCATTCCACCCGAGACCATGACCGAGATGTTTGGCGGCAAGACGCAGGCCAGGCACATGAAGCTCATCGTGGTGGATCCAGCCACGGGCAGGCAGTGCATCTGCGTCATCGCCGACATCATGCCCAAGCGCGCCAACATCAAAAACGGCTGCGGCATCGATCTCAATCCAGCGGCCCTGCAGGTGCTCGGCCTCAAGAGCCCGATCAAACGCCAGGTCAAAATCAGCAAAGCGTGAACTCCATGCCCATCCTCTTCGGTCTTTGCATCATTGCCATCATCCTGCTGGTGGCGGCAGATTGTGCGGGAGGCATGGCCAACTTCTAAGAACCATGATCGCCGTCCAGCCATTCTACACACCTGACATGTTCGCGGTCTCCGTGGGTGTCGAGGCCCTGCGGTGTGATGATCCCAGCTGCGGTGCGCTGCATGGCTACAGCTTCTACATTCAGCTCTTCTGCTGGGGCATCGAAATCCAATACATGACGCACTCATGATCCACCTCGCTGACCCCATCCCCACCGAGATCCTGAGGAACAAGTCTTTCATGGACTGGTTCATCAACCTGCTCGCGTTTGCGTTTGTGGTGAAGGTCTTGAAGGACTGGTTTGTGCCGCCCAAGCGCGAGATCACCGGCAGCGTGGAAACCCGCGAGGCCACAGAGCATGCGGAGAAGTCGGAGCTGATCGAGCTCAAGAAGACCGTGGACTCCCTGCGCGAGGAGATGAATGCGCAGTTTCGCCAGGCGCAGACTGCCGGGGAGAACCGCGTCTCGGCCATCACCCAGGACATCAATGAGGAGATGAGCACGCTGAGCACCAAGATTGGCGAGCTGGCCAAGGGCATCTCCACCGCGCTGATCGACAACGCCAGCCAGGGCGCGGACATCAACAATCTCAAAGCCGCAGACTATCGCCATGACCAGGCCATCGCCAGCATCCGCCAACGGATTGACGAGCTGGTTCGCACACCACACCACCGCAAAACCTGATTCACCCCACCACCACCCCACGCCATGATCACCGCCGAAACCCGAGAGACTATCATCATCACGCTGCTGCAGCAGCTGGATACCGTGCACCCGCAGGCCATGACGGCGCGCATGCTGGCCATTCCGGTGAATCAAAGCGGGCTCGGTCCTGTGACTGAAAAAGACATCTCCTCCATGCTGGAGGATCTGCGAGACAAGGGGTGGGTCTGTCATGCCGACAGCCAGGCCGCGCCCGAGGTGCTGCGCTACAAACGCACCGAAGATGGCCGCGCCTTTCTCCGCCGCAACGGCTTCTAAAACCGCTCATGAACGCCACTGAAACCAAAAACAAACTGGCGCGGTCTCTCGGCGAAGAGAAGCTGCTGCAGTTCCTGGAAAGGCTGGTGTCCACACCCGGTGTGGACGGCCCCATGATTCAGAAGATGGCGCTGGAGGAGTTTGGCGTCAGCATCGGGCATGAAAGCGCGAATCATTTCCGCAAGGAAGTCTTTGGCCGCTACATCGAGCGCCTGCGCAAACGCAAGGAACTCAGCGCCGTGGTGGCCGCGCATCGGGACAGTGACAATGGCCGCACGCTGGCAGATGCCGCCAGTGAAGAATTGCAGCAGCAGGTATTTGAGTTTCTCGCCGACAATGGCCCGCTGAACCTCGCCGATGATAAAGACATGGAGCGGGCCGAGGCCCTGAGCCGCATCATCAAGAGCGCACGCGCTGAAGACCGCCGTATGCTCGATCAACTGCAAAAGCAGGTGCGCGAGATGGAGGCCCGCGAACGCGAGACCAAGGAGGATCTCGGCAACAAACAACTCACCGAAGAGGACCGCGCAGCGCGCATGCGTGCACGCTTCGGCCTCTAACACGATGGCACGCCAGACCACAGCGCAAAAGGATGCCATGGAGCGGCTGCGGGGAAACCCGGAGGCTCCGCAGCATGCTGGCGCATCGCTGGCAGTGGCAGATGAGATCTGGCGCAAGCTCATGGCGGCTGTGGCCGATGCGCTGCAATGGCCCGATGCCACGCTGAAGGCGAAGATCGAAGATCTGCAGGCCATCTTTCACCGCACTCCTCCGGGACAGAATTGCAACGGATGGGTGAACCCCTACCCGTCTGATGATCCGCGCAGCCTGCTGAAGCAGTACCAGTTTGTGAGCTTCCACGATGTGCATCAGTTCATCATGGACATCTGGTCGCGCCAGACTGGCAAAGACCACACGCTGGCCATGGTCGCGGTCACAGACTGCTATCAGCGCAAGACACAGTGGACCATCGCCGCGCCTTCGGAGCGCCAGAGCCTGGAGAGCCTGGAAAAGTGCAAGGACATGGCGCTGGCCTTTGGGGACATCATCACCGACTTCCGCGAAGACCGCGAGCACCCGGAGGCGATGATCAAGAGCGCCATGATCACGCTGCGGAACGGCAGCCGCATCCGCGCCGTGCCAGGCATGCCGCACACGGTGCGCGGTCTCACAAGCAATGTGGGCATCACTGAGGCTGACTTCCTGGAACAGCCCAAGGAAACCATGCGCGCCCTGCTGGGATCTCTGGCCAATGAAGAAGCGGGCCGCAAGAGCCTGCGCCTGATCACCACGCCGAATGGCAAGAATGGGATGACGTACAAGATTTGGAACGATGCCGAGAGCATCTACTCCAAGCGGCTCGTCACCATCTGGCATGCAGTATGCCTGGGCTTGAAGCAAAACCCCGAGGTGCTGCAGAAGGCGCTGGATGACCCTGAAGGCTGGGCGCAGGAATTCCTCTGTGAATGGCTGGACGGCAGCGCGGTGCTGCTGACCTATGAACTCATCGCCAGCTGTGAGAGCTTTGAGGCCACGGCCACGGCTTTGCTGGAAGAGCTGGCCGCACGCAAGCTGCGCAAGGTGGCAGGCATTGACTTTGGCCGTGTGAGTGACCCCACAGTGATGACGCTGGCGGAGTGCGGGCTGGATCTGCGCCTCGTGCGCCACATCGAGCGCCTGCGCGGAGTCAGCACGCCGGACCAGATCGAGCAGCTGCTCCCATATCTGAAACTGTGCGATCGCGTTTGTGTGGACTACACAGGCCCGGGCATCGGCTTTGGAGATTTGCTGGTGAAAGAGCTGGGCAGGTGGGATCCCGACGCGCATGAGTTTGGCAAGGTGGAGCTGTGCACCTTCACACTGCCGCTCAAGCGCCAGATCTTCCCTGCGCTGCGGCTGGCCTTTGAAAAGCGGCAGTGGCGCATTCCGCCGCTGGCCTGGCTGCGTGAAGATCTGCACGCCATGGCGCAGGTGATCACCAATGGGCAGTACAATTACAAGGCCCCGCGCAGCGATGAAGGCCACAGCGACGGCTGCACCAGCCTGGCCCTGTGCGAGCGCGCAGCCGGCACGATGGGGCAGGCTTTTGGCTATACCGGCATCAGCTATGAATCCCAGCAAACCGGGGGCGGGTCGTGGTTTGACAGCGCGGTCAGTTCAGCGCGGCGTTTGATCGGATTGTGAAGCCCCCAAAAAACACCCCTGAAACCAAAACGGTCAGGAAGCCTTAAAGACCCCCGGGGGCGGTGTGCTGACGCCCGTTTGGGGGTAGGGGCGGCTTAAAACGGTTAAAACAGTTCTAAAAAACGGCGTGGCGGGCGGGTGGCAGGGTGGAAAAAGGGTGGGTGGG
>APMI01000683.1_pt1 | contig 129788 bp, 117 predicted proteins | sample 667938 | NCBI WGS metagenome assembly APMI01 (sample SAMN01084076, study PRJNA167559) | wastewater metagenome | biome: Wastewater | place: Denmark: Ejby Moelle, Odense | collected 2011-11-28 | reverse complement strand
GTCTTTAGCAGAGGTTTCAGAAAAATCAATATCTAAACCATTCTTGACTGCACTAAAGCTGCATGAACGAAGTCTTTAAACAGTGGATGCGGGTCAAAAGGTCGTGATTTTAGCTCAGGATGGAATTGAACCGCAATAAACCACGGGTGATCTTCCCGCTCTACAATTTCTGGCAATTGACCATCAGGTGACAAGCCAGAGAATATAAGCCCACTTTTTTCAAGTTGTTCTTTGTAATTAATATTCACCTCATAACGATGGCGGTGACGCTCTGAAATCGTCTCAGAGCCATAGATTTGGGCAACTTTTGAGCCAGATTTCAATGAGGCATTATAGGCGCCAAGACGCATTGTGCCGCCCATATCACCTTCTTTTGAACGAACCTCTTGTGAATTACCTTTTACCCATTCGGTCATTAGGCCAACAATTGGTTCAGCACATTCACCAAATTCACTTGATGAAGCGCCTTTAAGGCCGGCAATATTTCGTGCCGCCTCAACACATGCCATTTGCATACCAAAACAAATGCCAAAATATGGGATTTTATGCTCACGGGCATATTTAATCGCCTTGATTTTCCCCTCGGCACCAGAATCACCAAATGCACCAGGAACAAGGATTGCGTGAACGCCCGACAATTCTTCAGAAATCTCTGCCTGATTATCTTTATCAAATTCACGGGCATCAATCCAATTAAGGTTGACCTTAACATCATTGGCAAGACCGCCGTGGTGAAGTGCTTCGATAAGTGATTTATACGAATCTTTCATCGCCGTATATTTACCGACGATTGCTATTGTAACCTCTCCATCGGGGTTATTAAGGCGGCGTGATACATCTTGCCATTTTGTTAAATTAGGCTCTGGAGCATCATTTATACCGAAACAGCGCAATACTTCTTTATCAAGACCTCTTTCATGATAATCAAGCGGAACTTCATAAATATGTTTTGAGTCCATGGCTTCAATAACGCCAGAAGGGCGAACATTACAGAAAAGCGCGATTTTACGGCGTTCTTCTTCGGGAATCTCACGATCGCAGCGGCAAATAAGGATATTTGGCTGAATACCAATCGAGCGTAACTCTTTTACCGAGTGTTGCGTTGGTTTCGTTTTCATCTCACCCGCAGTTGCGATATATGGCATGAGTGTAAGATGAATGAATATTGCCTGTAACGGGTCTAATTCTTGGCCTAATTGGCGAATGGCTTCAAAGAATGGCAGCCCTTCAATGTCACCAACAGTACCGCCAATTTCACATAAAACAAAATCAGCACCATCAGCATCACCAAGGATGAATTCCTTGATTGCATTGGTAACATGCGGGATTACCTGAATCGTTGCGCCAAGATAGCCGCCACGACGCTCTTTGGTTAAAATTTCCTGATAAATTCGCCCTGCGGTAACGTTGTCACCCTGATGCGCGCTTACACCTGTAAAGCGTTCATAATGGCCTAAATCAAGGTCGGTTTCGGCACCATCATCGGTAACGAACACTTCGCCATGTTGATATGGCGACATCGTCCCAGGGTCAACATTTAGATAAGGGTCGAGTTTACGGAGGCGAACTTTGTAACCGCGCGCCTGTAAAAGCGCACCTAAAGCCGCAGAAGCAATACCTTTGCCAAGGGAGGACACCACGCCCCCAGTAATAAATACATAACGGGTCATGGGAGACCTTCTTACCTAAGATTCATGAAAATTACAAAACTTTATTTACTGTTTTTGTCAGTATTTTTGTTGTTTTGCGCAGCAGCAGGAATAGTCGAAGTGTTAAACTCTGCACCAACGTTGTTTTGTGGCGCGGTTGTGGGCGCTGCTTGTGACTGCGGGATATTTGTACCGGTTGTATTTGCAACACTATTCACAGCATTAGTTGTCTGATTGCCAAATTCGATTGATTTGGTTGGAAGACCGTTTGCATCTCTACCCTGCCCCATAACTGATGTAGCAGTTTTCTTAGCGCCACCAGAAACAACAACCAATGATATAGATGTTAAAAAGAATATTGTTGCCAATACAGCGGTTGTGCGTGTCATAAAGTTTGCCGCACTACGGCTAGACATAAGCCCAGACGGACCACCACCAATTCCCAAAGCACCACCACCTTCAGAGCGTTGCAAAAGAATTGCGCCAACAAGGGCGATACAGATTATGATATGGACTGCCAATAGTGCTTCTAACATTATTTCCACGCTTTATATTAATATTAAACAGGCTATTTGCACTTTGTTTGAAAAAATTCAAGGTTTGTAACTGTTTAAACTGTTGGTAATTGGGCAAAAATGGCTAATTTAGCTCGATAGGTATTTCATTGCGTCATCATCATTGTTGTTATTTCCCGTATTTACATTTTCAGGGTTTACCACAAGATTTTTGATTTTATCTTCGCGATCTCTTGCCTTATTTAAGCGATTTCGCACCGATGATAGCGTTGCTTCAAGATCTTTTTTGAAAATTTCACCATCATCAGAGGCATATGCCACAAAGATTGCCAGAGCAAGCTGGCGCGTAAGGTTGGCATTTTCAACTGTGTTTGTTCCGCTTGCGGTTTTGCTAGCAATGCTTTCAAGGACAACCGCCATATCGTTTATTTCTTCATTGTCCATTCGTTTCGCAGTGCGAACCAATTCATATGTTGTCTCTAGCAAATCAAGAACAAAGCCATTGTTTTTATTGAAGTCTTTATATGATTGCAGTGTGACTTCTGCGGCAATTGCAATACGACGCGCAAGTTTTGCAAGGCGTTCTTTATTAACGCGCTTTTTTGCGTTTTCGAGTTCTTCAAGTTGTTTTACGGGGTTTGTTGTTCCACCAGAAACCACAATTTTCAATGGGTTGGGGACTTCGAATGCTTCAACGCTATAACGACCCGTTTTGGGCTTGCCCCTATCTGGGCCAACATAATCGGATGTAACAACAAAGCGTTTGCGATTTTCAATAATTGCGCGAACTCGTTCTTGCGTTTTTGAAACAGAGAATGGACGCAACAAAACATCATCGCAACCGGCATTCAATAAATTGGCAACAATATCGCTATTGCCAACCCATAAAGTGGCAACGATTGGCAAGAAAGGGTTGCATTTTGTCGATCCCATGCGAATTGATTGGAGCAATTCGACAACTTGCTCAGTGTTATCTGAGCCTTCAATAAAGAGTATTGCAGTATCATTATTTTTTAGGCGTCGGACAAGATTTTCGAATGAGGTATAACCCTCTATATTACGAAAACCCATTCCATGAAGTATTGAGCGTGTAGTTAGCATATTGCCCCTCATCGGGTCAAAAATAACTACTAATGCTTCGCCTAAATCTAGTTGTTGCAATGCAACCCCCTGAACAATGCCTTATGGCAATATAATACCTCAAAGAAGACATTGTTGCAGGGATTTTTAAATATTGTGTTAAGCTGATAGCACTTATTTATAGTGTTGCCGCTTTATAGTGTTGCCGCAGCTTTTATGATTTCTAAAAAGTCTGGCGCCTTTAAACTTGCACCGCCTACTAGCGCACCGTTTACATTTTCAATTGCAAGTATTTCATTGGCGTTTTTGGCATTAACGCTACCACCATATTGAATTGGGATTTCTTTACCAGAATCACCAAAAATTTCGATTAGTTTATTACGAATGCTTAGGTGCATCTCACGAATGTCATCATTACTTGCAACTTTGCCAGTACCGATTGCCCATACTGGTTCATAAGCGATGATAAGGTTTGTGCTATCAAGTTCAGGAGGCACTGATTCTATGATTTGTTTAAGAACAACAGCTTCGGCATTCCCTGCTTCGCGTTCTTGCAGTGATTCACCAACGCAAATAATGGTTTTAAGGCCTGTGCTTTGCGCAAAAACTGCCTTTTTGGCAACTAATTCAGATGATTCAAAATGGTTTGTTCTTCTTTCGGAATGGCCAAGAATTACAGCGCCGATGCCGATTTCTTTTAACATTGCCGCAGAAATATCACCTGTGTGCGCACCGCTTTCAGCAAAATGGCAATCTTGAGCGCCGACTACAATTGAATTGATTCCGTCTTTAATGGTTTTCAGGAGGGTAAAAGGCGGACATATGCCAACTTCAACATTTTTTGCGCCAATTTCATTAACGCCAGCTTCAACAGCTTTAGCAAGTTCCAAATGCCCCAAAAGGCCATTCATTTTCCAATTACCGTAAATATATTTTGATTTTTCCATATTTTTCCCCAGTTTTACATTAATTTTGATACATATCATGTAATCAAATGCTTGCTTATAACTTAAAGCATCACTAAGGAAGGAATTTGTGACAGTAATTTCAGGGGTAATTTTGCCGCACTTTCCTTGCGTTGCAATCCCCCAGAATATTAGGGATTAAAATATGCTAGGAATGGTTCGTAAATTTGCACGTTCATGGGTTGCAAAAATTCTCATGGGCCTGTTGGTTGTTTCTTTTGCTGTTTGGGGCATCAACGATGTTTTCAAATCCAATAATAAGGATAATCTTGCAACGGTAAACGGCAAAGATATCACGACTGCTGAATATAAAACTGAATTTGATCGTTTTATTAAACGTGCCAGTGAAGAAACAAAACAAACCGTAACTACGCAGCAAGTTCGCGACGCAAAAGAAGATATCGCAATTCTTGAACAAATGGTTTCTGAAAAAGCATTTGGCGCATTGATGCAAATTATTGGTGTCTATGTTTCTGATACCAAGCTTAAGTCAGAAATCGCAAAAATTCCTGCTTTTATCGATCCAACAACTGGCAAGTTTTCTGAAATTGCATATCAACAAACTCTAAGCCAAAATAAGCTTACTGTTGCACAGTTTGAAACTTCTGTTCGTAATGACATGGCACGTCAACTTATGACCGTTGCGGCTGTTTCTGGTTTCCGTGCACCAAAATATTATTCATCACAAACTCTCGCATATTCAACAGAGCGTCGCACAGTTTCTATGCTTCCTGTGACCCCTGCAATGGTTGGCGGTACACCTACCCCTACTGATCAGGATTTACAAAATTTCTATAACCAAAATAAAGAGCGTTTGATGCGCCCTGAGACCCGTGATGTAACTGTGGTTGTCGCACAATTAACCGACTTCCTTCCGCGAGTTAAAGTTGATGAAGCAGAAGTGCAAAAAATCTTTAATATTCAGAAAGATAAATTAGTAGTTCCTGCTAAACGTTCATTTGTTCAAATCGTTGCACCAGATGAAGCAAAGGCAAATCAGGCTGCTGCAATGCTTAAAGCCGGTAAAAATCCCGTTGAAATTTCAAAGTCACTTGGTTTGCAAAATCCACTTACTTTTAATGATTCAACATTGGCGCAAATTCCAGATAAAGAGGTTGGTAAAGCTGTATTCTCTGCACCGGTGGGCGCGGCATCATCTGTAAAAGGTGCGCTTTCTTATTCTGCATTTGTTGTTACCAGTGAACAGGCCGAAAAACCTGCTGATTTTGCAACTGCTTCGGTTAAAATTCGTGAAGAATTGGCAAAAGAGCAAGCTGGACAAGAACTTACAACCGCCACTGAAACCTATGAACAAGCGGTTTCCCAAGGTGATAGTGTTGAGGTTGCTGCTGGAAAAGCTGGTTTTAAAATAACTAAACTTGTTGGTATTACACAACAAGGACAAGAACTTAATACTGGTAAAGTTCCTGAGCTAATTTCCAATATCATGAGCGGTTTTGACGATGTCTTTAATATCGCCAAAGGTGACACAACAGATTTATTAACTTCTAAAAATGATAGCTATGTTGCGTTCCGTGTTGATAATATCAAACCGAAAGCACCAGTTCCACTTGCAGAAGTTAAAACCGAACTTGCCCAAGCATGGGTACGTGAAGAGCTTGGTAAACGTGTAAAAGCCAAAGCCGAAGAGATTTTGAAATTTGCCCAATCGTCTTCATTAGAAGCTGCGGCAAAAAAATATAATCTTACAATTGTAAAACCGCCACAACCATTGCTTCGTGGTCAAGGTTCTAAAGAATTATCTGCGGCAATTTTTGATGCGAAAAAAGGCGCAATTACTTTTGGCCCTGTGGCTGATGGTGTGCAATATGCCGTTGTTCGTATTGATAATATTCAACGCGATGATGAAAATAAAGCTCCGGACAGGCTTGCCCAAGCTGAGCAAAGTGTCCGTGGTTCAATCCAAGAAGATATTATGACCATTTTTGGCAATATCGCACGTGAAAGAACCAAAACAAAAACTTATCCTGAACGCCTTAATCGTGTGTTCGGAGATGATAACGCAAAATAACCATAAACGGGAAAAAGATGTCTAGTAATAAAAGTGCCAACCTGAATGAGATTACCGAAAAATATAATCAGGGTATCGGCACTTTATTATGGCAAAGACGTATAGATGATATCGAAACCCCGATTAGTGCTTTTGCAAAACTTGGCGCTGAAAAATTTGGATCATGCCTTTTTGAAAGTGTCGAAGGCGGTGAAAACCGTGGTCGATATTCAATAGTTGCAACCAACCCTGATTTATTATTTTCCGTAGAAAATGATAGCGCATATCTAACAGCGATTGATGAGGTTGGCGCTTTTGGTGCTGCCGAAAAAATTAGCGGTAATCCACTTGATGCGCTTAAAAATTTGCTTGATGATAATAAGCTAGATTTTCCAAGTTTTTTACCATCCCCACTTGCTGGTCTTTATGGCTATGTTGGTTATGAGATGGTGCGGTTTTATGAAAAATTACCAACTGCAAAACGTGACCCTTTGGGCCTGCCTTATTCAATGCTGATGCGTCCGCGCTTGGTTATTGTTTTTGATGGCGTGAAACAAGAAATGATACTTGCCACCCCAATTCGCCCAAAAGATGGAATTGATGCGGCAAAGGCAATTGCAGATGGTCAGAGGCTTATTGACGATACAATCGCAAAATTATCGCAACCAAATCCGCTTAAGGCACCTGATACTTCGAAAGTTCCAACTCTTATAGATATCACATCAAACCAAACACCAGAGCAATATATGGAAGGTGTTGAAAAAGCACGCGCATATATACGTGCTGGTGATATTTTTCAGGTTGTGCCTTCGCAGCGATTTTCAACAGACTTTGCTTTGTCGCCACTTGCGCTTTATCGTGCGTTACGCCGTACCAACCCCTCACCTTTTCTATTCATTTTGCAAATGAATGGTTTTTCAATTGTTGGTTCAAGCCCGGAAATTTTGGTGCGGTTGCGTGATGGCACTGTTACCGTTAGGCCAATTGCAGGAACGCGCCCACGCGGCGATACACCGGCAAAAGATATAGCATTAGAAGAAGAATTGCTAAATGACCCTAAAGAGGTTGCTGAGCATTTAATGCTTTTGGATTTAGGGCGTAATGATGTTGGTCGTGTGTCAATCAGTAAAGCCCATAGCAACCAGGAAAGAAATACAAATTTTGCGGGTGGCATACGGGTTACACAAAAATTTGTTATCGAACGTTATTCACATGTTATGCACATTGTTTCGAATGTTGAAGGCACGTTGAAACCTGAATTAACTGCATTGGATGCGCTGCTTGCAGGGTTTCCAGCGGGAACTGTATCGGGCGCGCCAAAGATTCGGGCAATGGAAATTATTTCCGAACTTGAACCACACGAGCGCGGCATTTATGCGGGTGGCGTCGGTTATTTTAGTGCCAATGGCGATATGGATATTTGCATTGCGCTAAGAACAGGCGTCTTAAAAGATAAAAAACTTTATATCCAGGCGGGTGCAGGTGTGGTTCTTGATTCAGATCCGAAAAAAGAACATCTTGAATGCGTTGCAAAATCACGTGCCTTGGTTAGTGCGGCTTCAGAAGCCGTTATTTATGAGTAAAAAAATGGGCATTAAATTACTTCTTATCGATAATTATGACAGCTTTACCTATAACCTCGTCCATTATTTAGAGGAATTAGGTGCAGATGTTACAGTAATGCGTAATGATGCCATGAGTGCCGATGAATTTCTCGCACTGGGTTTTGATGCCATTGTTTTGTCGCCTGGTCCAAAATCACCAAAAGAGGCTGGCGTTTGCATTGATGTGGTTGCCAAAGCGCCGCCAAAACTTCCAATTTTGGGTGTTTGTTTGGGGCATCAGACAATTGGCGAAGTTATGGGCGGTGAGGTTTTATCGGCAAAGGCAATAATTCATGGTAAAACATCGCTGATTGAAAATAATGGCAAAGGTCTTTTTGAAGGTTTGCCAAAATGTTTTAACGTAACACGTTATCATTCGCTCGCGATTGAGCCATCAACCCTTCCCGATTGTCTTGAGGCAGATGCAAAAACGTCTGACGGGGAAATTATGGCAATTCATCACAAAAACAGACCGATTTATGGTGTTCAATTTCACCCTGAATCAATTGCATCTGAATATGGTCATGAAATGCTTGAAAATTTTTTGAAGATTGCGGAATATTTCAAAAATGCCGATTAATGTAAAACCAATACTTACTGAATTAGCGCTAGTAAGACCGATTACCAAAGATGAAATGCGCGATGTTTTTGAGGCAATTTTAGAAGCTGAGGTTACGCCTGCGCAAATTGGTGCATTCTTGATGGGACTAGAGGTTGCCAAGGTAAATGCAACCGACACATTGGTTGCCGGTGCTTCTGCAATGCGCTCTAAAATGATTAAATTGGATGTTCCGTTTGAAACAATCGATGTTTGTGGGACAGGTGGCGATGGCGCCCATTCGTTAAATATCTCAACTGCAACCTCCTTTGTTGTTGCCGCCACGGGTACAAAAGTTGCCAAACATGGCAATCGTTCAATGTCTTCTATTTGCGGCGCAGCAGACGTTTTAGAGGCGTTGGGTGTTAAGCTTACTTCAGATCCAAAGGTTCAATTAAAAGCGCTTGAAGAAGCTAATCTGGCATTTTTCTTTGCACCTAATTACCATCCAAAACTTGCATATGTCGGGCCATTACGCCGTGAATTAGGTTTTGGGACGGCATTTAATATTATGGGGCCATTATGTAACCCTACACTTGCCTCCAAACAATTAATGGGGGTTTATCGCCCTGAATTATTGATGGCTGTTGCGGAAACTCTGCGTGAGCTTGGTTCAAAATCAGTATGGGTTATTCACGGTCTTGGTGGCCTTGATGAGGCTGTATTACATGGCCAAACCGATGTGGTTGAGCTAAAGAATGGCAAATTACGTGAATTTACAATCAACCCATCTGATTGCGGCTTGGAAAATTCCCCACTTGAAACGCTAAAAGGTGGCGATGCCCATTTTAATGCCAATGCCTTGATGAATTTATTGCGCGGTGAAAAATTCGAATATCGTGATGCGGTTATCTTAAACTCAGCATGTGCATTGGTAATGGCTGATGTTGCGAATGATTTAAAAACTGGTGCAGAGATTGCTGCGGATGCAATCGATAGCGGTAAAGCAATGGATGTTTTGAATACATTAAAGGTAATTACCAATGAGTAACATTCCTGACATTCTTGCAAAAATTATTGCTTATAAAAAGACCGAAGTTGCCGCAGTACTTTCGCAAACAACTATTACAGAGCTTGAAAATAAGGCAAAATTGCAAAATCCAACCCGCGGTTTTTTAAATGCCTTGGAGTTAGCCGCAAAAAGTAAACCTGCGTTGATTGCAGAAATTAAAAAAGCAAGCCCTTCAAAAGGTCTGATACGCGAAGATTTTAATCCACCACAACTTGCAAAAGCCTATGAATTGGGTGGTGCGACATGTCTTTCAATACTTACTGACAAGCCATCATTCCAAGGCGATAATCAATATTTAATTGATGCCCGCGCCCAAGTTTCACTGCCTGTTATACGCAAAGATTTTATGATTGATGTCGCACAAGTGGTTGAGGCGCGCGCAATTGGTGCGGATGCAATTCTTATCATTATGGCATGTACCGATGATGTTTTGGCAAAAGAATTATTTGATACCGCAAACGCATTGGGTATGGATAGCCTGATTGAAACCCATGACGCGACAGAAATGGAACGCGCATTAAAACTTGGTGGGCGTTTAATTGGGGTCAATAATCGTAATTTGCGAACTTTTGAAACCCGACTTGAAACGACTGAAGAGCTTGCCAAAATGGTTGATAAAAATGTCTTTTTGGTTGCCGAAAGTGGGATATTTACCCATAATGAATTAAAACATTTGCAAAAATGTGGTGCCAAAGGATTTTTGGTTGGTGAAAGCCTTATGCGCCAAAATGATGTCACAGCCGCCACAAAAGAATTATTATTTGGATAGGAAATAAAATGTCAAAAATTGATAGTCGCCTAAAAGAATTAGGTATTGAATTGCCAAACCCACCTGCCCCTGTGGCTTCTTATGTTCCTTATGTGCAAACTGGAAACCAAGTTTTGATTTCTGGGCAGATTTCAATTGCTGCTGATGGCGGAATTAAAGGCAAATTGGGCGATCTTTCTTTAGAAGAAGGACAAGCCGCAGCGCGCCTATGCGCATTAAATCTATTGGCACAGTTAAAAGCAGCCTGTGGCGGCGATTTGGACCGTGTGGTTCGTGTTGTAAAGCTTGGCGGGTTTGTTAATGTAAAACCAGATTTTGCGGCAATTCCTGCCGTGATTAATGGTTGTTCAGATGTCATGGTTGAAGTTTTTGGTGATAAAGGCAAACACGCGCGCTCTGCTGTTGGGGTGGCAAACCTTCCACTTGATTTTGCCGTTGAAGTTGATGGAATTTTTGAAATCGCATAAATTGGTCCGACCAAAATATTAATAACATTGAAATTGCAAAGTGATGGGAATAATATTTCACAATGAAAATTATCTTATCCTTTGCAATTTTGCTTTTATATCAATTAATTGGAAATTTTATCCAAGATATTTTTAAATTGCCCATACCTGGAACGGTTATTGGTATGGTTTTATTGTTTTTCAGCCTGATTTTAACAAGGCGTCGTTTTCGGCATAACCATACCAATCCTTTTATTCACTTCTCTCTAAAATTATTGCGCATTCTGCCAATTTTATATGTTCCTGCTGGCGTGGGAATAATGCAATATTTTGGAATTATTGGCTCTCAAAGCATTCCAATAATCGGAACATTGGTTATCTCGGCAATTATATCAATGATTTTCACCGCATATTTTATGTCTTACCTACTAAAGAAATACGAAATTGGCGGGGTTAATCATGACTAATGCATTGCATAATCTTTTTTCGTCGCCGATATTCTTCCTAACCTTGACGATGCTTGTTTACGCTGGTTTTGAAAAACTTTTTACCAAGGCAAATTTTAACCCATTACTTAATCCAGTTATGTTGACAATTGCATTTATTGTTGGCTTTTTGATGATTTTTAAAATTGATTATCAAACCTATTTTGAAAATGTTGGTTTGCTGAATTTCTTACTTGGGCCAGCAACTGTTGCCTTGGCGATACCTTTATATCGTTCATATGAAGAAATTAAGAAAACAAGCCATGTAATTGTTATTACGCTTATTTTTGGCTCTTTGTTTGCAATAATAAGCGCGGTTGGTTTTGCCTATGTTTTGGGTGGTTCAAAAGAAGTTATTCTATCTTTTGCCCCACGTTCGGCAACCTCACCAATCGCAATTGGTATATCACAAGAAATTGGTGGCATACCATCACTAACTGCGGCATTGGTAATTATCACCGGTATTTTTTGCGCCATGAGTTCAACTATAATTTTTAATACCCTAGGCATAAAAGACAAACGGGCACGTGGGTTTGCAACCGGACTTGTAGGGCACGGAATTGGAACCGCACATAAAATGCGACAAAGCGAACAAGCCGGCGCATTTGCTGGGCTTGCAATGGCACTTAATGGTGTTGCAACCGCAATATTAGTGCCGTTAGTTGTGCCTCTAATAATGAAATTAATTCATTAAAACTTGTCGCGGTATTTATTGGTTATTGGATAACGCCTGTCACGGCCGAAATTTTTATGCCCAATTTTTACCCCCGGCGGCGCTTGGCGGCGTTTATATTCGGCAAGATATAACAAGTTTTGCACCCGCTTAACTGTTTCTGGTGCATAACCAAGCGCAATAATATCCTCAATCTCATCTTCAAGTTCGATGAAATGATATAGCATATCATCAAGCTCTTCATATGGAGGCAGGCTATCTTGATCTTTTTGGTTTTCCCGTAGTTCGGCAGTTGGTGGTTTATCAATAATATTTTGTGGGATAACTATGCCTTTGGGGCCAAGTCCACCTTTGCAAATATTTTTGTTGCGCCAGTCTGAAAGTGCAAAAACCTCTGTTTTATATATATCTTTTAGGCAGTTATAACCGCCACACATATCGCCATAAAGCGTTGCATAACCAACCGCCATTTCGGATTTATTACCGGTAGTTAAAACCATATGACCAAATTTATTTGATAATGCCATTAATATTACGGCGCGGGTGCGGCTTTGAATATTTTCTTCGGTAATATCGGCTTTATAGCCAGCGAATTGCGGGGCAAGTGCATGGTTAAATTCACTAACCATTCCCTCAATTGGGACAATTTCATAACGAACGCCCAATGCCTTGGCGCAATCTTCAGCATCTCCAAGGCTTTCACCTGATGTGTATTTTGATGGCATCATTACGCAAATTACACGATCTGCACCCAAAGCATCAACAGCGATTGCCGCCGAAATCGCGCTATCGATTCCACCTGAAAGCCCCAATAAAACACCAGGAAAACGGTTTTTATTGATATAATCGCGCAAAGAGATTACGGTTGCGCAATAATCTTGTTCAATATCTGAAATTTCTTGTGCATTTGTTGCAGATTTTAAGCTCCAGCAATTATTTTCAATTTCCCAATCACTTATACCGATATTTTCTTCAAATTGAGGAATGTGAAAGTGGGCATTTGCGTTTTGATCAATTATAAAGCTTCCACCATCAAAACATAATTCATCCTGACCACCAAATTGATTGAGATATAGTAATGGGATATTATTTTCTTTTACACGTTCTTGCGCAACGTCAAGACGGCGCTTAAGCGCACCGCGCCTATATGGTGAACCATTGGCAACCAAAAGCACCTCTGCCCCATTTTCTTTAAATTTCTTACAGACCGTTGGAAACCAAATATCTTCACAAATCGGCAAGCCAATTTTAAGACCATTGAAATCAATTGGATAAAAATTTTCACCAGCGTTAAATACACGTTTTTCATCAAAAACAGCGTAATTCGGTAATTCATGTTTAAAACGATATTCAACACGTCCTTCATGTATAAAAGCAACACCGTTATAAAGGTTATTACCCTCCCTTACAGGTGAGCCAATGATAATAGCCGGCCCATTTTTAAACTCGTTAGCAATTGTTTGAATTGCCGCCATACAGTCAATAACCGCAGCAGGTTTTAAAACCAAATCTTCGGGCGGGTAGCCAATAATGAATAATTCAGTGAACATAACAATGTTTGCATTAGCCGAAATTGCTTGTTCAATATATTTTCGGGCAATGGCAAGATTGCCATCAATATCGCCAACGATGGGATTAGATTGAACGCTATAAATACGGCAAGATTGTTTTTGTGTTTTCATAATTCCATTTAGCCATAATTTAGAAAAAGTCGAACCACCTATTACATTAAATGCAAATTAGGTGAAAAGAAATTCCTTTTCCATAACAAATTAAGCTATAACCGAAATGTAAGGAGAAATTATGAGCCGTATATTCGATAATTACATTATGGTTGATTGGTCAGCAGCGTCAAAGCCAAATACGGGTAATGATTCGATTTGGATTGGGGTTTTTAAACGTGATGTGCGCCTGCAATTGCGTTTTGAATATTTTAATCCACCAACCAGAATTGCGGCATACGACAAGTTGCTTGAATTATTACAGGCTTTTGCAAAACGCGATGATAAGACACTTTTGGGATTTGACTTCGGGCTTGGCTATCCTTCTGGAACCGCAAAAGCATTAAAACTTGAAGGTCATCCGCAAAAAGCAATTTATGATTATTTATCACGCGAAATAAAAGATAAGCCTGATAATTCAAATAATCGTTTCTCGGTTGCGGCTATGATGAACAGAATTATATCTGGTACTGCATTTCCTTTTTGGGGCTGCCCGCCTCGTGACGTTCTTACAACCTTGCAACCCAAAAAAACTATTCCTCACACTGATAATACTTTGGCCGAGATGCGGATTTGCGATTTGGCGGCAAAGGCATCTAGTCCGGTATGGAAATTATATTCACCGGGTTCGGTTGGGTCGCAAACATTAACCGGAATTCCATATGTTAATAAGCTTTTGAAAGAAATATCTGGCGCAAAGCTTTTCCCATTCGATATCGGTTTTAAAGCCATTGATAAGGCTGATTTAGATGAAATTAATGTGGTTATAACCGAAATCTATCCGTCTATGCTAAAGACTAAAGCTATTGATGGCGAAACCAAAGACTTGACCCAAGTAAGGGCAATCGGCGAATATTTTGCAACACTTGATGACAATGATAAACTTGGTGCTATTTTTGCGGGTCTCGCAAATATTGATGAGAATCAAAAGGTTGCAATTGAAACTGAAGAAGGCTGGGTCTTAGGGTTCTAGGAATTTTTTAAGCGTCATCTTTATTGGGTGAAAGAACACTTGCCAAAGATTGGCTTTCAAACATTGATTGCAACATCTGCAATGCTTGGTATTGCTTATTGTCATCTGATGCTTGGTACATTTGCGCCATCATGAGTGGGTTTTGTGAAAATGAGTTTTTCACATTGGAATCATTATTCAAAAGTCCCAATGTTGCATCGACATTAGCAAGTTCAAGCGCAGAAAGAAATTTCTTATCTAAATCACCCTTATCATATTCGGCATATTCAACTTTATCATTTGGCACTGTGCCTTGTGTTGCAGTTGCCCGCAAATTATCAAGTAATTCAACAACGCTTAGTGCGCGTCCATTTTTATAAAAAATAGGTTTATTTGCACTTGCCGCAGTTGGGAATAAATTTGCGGCAATTGTTTGTGGGTTATGATTTGCGTTGTTTATTAAGTCTGATGCACCTTTTGCGCCAAGAAAATGCGCGGCATATAAATCACCCGCTTGCGCATCTTGTCCGGTATAGTTTTTAATTATACGTGCATTATCAGATGCGTATTCAGCGGCCATAATTGATGCAACCTTGGGATCATAGCGCAAATCCAAAATACGTTTTCTGGCATCATTATTGCCAATATAGGCTTTTCCGCTTGAGTCGGTATTAATCATTGCGGCTTCATTTAAAAGCCCATGTTTAGCACCATGCTTTTTGACTGTTTTTAGCCAAGTTTGATCAAGAAATTGAAACAGGCCTTTTGCCGATGATGTGCGCGCCCTCGCCTTTGGGTTTAATGAAGATTCGCGCTTTGCCGTTGCCAATAAAAATGCAAAATCAACGCCAGTCTTATTGCTTGCCTGTGCAATTGCTTCACGTACTGGTGCTTGGGTGGTGTTTTTGTTTGGGCTTATATCCATGGTCTATCCACATTCTGTGTTAAACCAAGCAAATCGCTGATTTGGTTAAAATTGCTTTAAAAGCGTTTATATGAATAGGTTAAAGGGTCGTTTTTAATGGAAGCAATAACATATTTCCCAATCATGGGCGCAAAAAGCCAACCATTACGATATGCACCAGTCGCAAGATAAACACCTTCAAGCGATGATTGCCCCAAAATTGGCATTTCGTCATCGGTATTTGGTCTTAAGCCGGCACGAGTATTGATTATTTCTTTGCCGATTAATTCAGGGTATAATTTACACGCATTGTTATAAAGCGTGTCCATATCCTCCTGATTGGTTGACCAATCATCATTATGGCTTTGTGAGGTTGCGCCAACAATGGTTTTACCTGCACGCGACATAATATATGTTGAATGATAACGAATAGAGCCATCAGCAGGCGCAGGGTGGTTGATTTCAATCACTTGCCCACGAGTTGGGAAAAGGTGACCTAATTCCGGTAGGCATTCTTTTAATTGATGGCTTTGGTATCCGGCGGCAACAATAATTAAATCGGTATCATATTCGTTTGATTTACCAATAATTTTACCATTATCGAGTGCCACAACTTCATCATATAATATAATCCCACCCAAATTTTTGAATAATTCAAGCATTTGAGGGTAAACAACCATGGGATTTAATAGGCCATCAGAATCCAACTTTAAAGCCGCATTTGTTTTTAAGCCATCAGGTATTTTAATAAAATCAAAATTATAGCCAAACTCACGTGAGGCAATTTTTTGACGTTCAAGAAATTCAACTTCTTGAGGTGTTTCACCTAAAGAAAGTGCATTTGGGCTGATGGCAATATTTAAATTCTTTGCAAATTCATCCCATAATTTACGTGCAGAGAATGCGAAATTTGAAAATTCATGTGAAGATTGACACAAACATTCATAAGCGGGGGCAAGCATCCCGCCAGCAGCAAGACCGGCAATATGCGCAACTTCAGAACTTTCAGTGACAATTTTTACTTTATAGCCCGCATTAAGGGCAAATATTCCGCAACTTAGGCCCACCGGGCCCGCACCAATTATATGTATTTCAGGCTTTGTCACATTAGACGCCTTTTAAAGGAATATTCAAAGATGGTACCGTGAAGTGGATTCGAACCACTGACCTCTAGTGCCACAAACTAGCGTTCTAACCAACTGAACTATCACGGCGCATCTTGAGCATGCGGGACTAGCCGATTTTTATTTTTACGACAAGCCCCGCATAACATAAATCTATGATGTTTTTCAGAAAACTAGACAGTATAGCCCATTTTTCGCAATTCTTCAGTAAGTCTAGCGATACGTGTTTCTTCACTCGGGTGTGTAGAAAGGAATTCTGGTGGCTTATTTTTGTTGGCTTCTGCCATTCTTTGCCACAAACGAATTGATTGGCGTGGGTCATAGCCAGCGTTTTTCATATATCTTAGGCCAATAATATCTGCCTCAGATTCTTGAGAACGCGAAAAAGGCATTAAAACCCCATATTGAACCCCCAATCCAAGTGCTTGTGCAATGTCTTGCTGTGCGCCAGAGCTTAATTTTGTTTGTCCAAGGCCAATTTGGGCAACGCCTAAAACAAGCTGCGCAGCACCAGTTTGCGACATGCGTTCCGCAGCGTGCCGCCCAGATACGTGACCGGTTTCATGGCCAAGAACACAAGCAAGCTGATCATCATTTTCTACAAGATCCAAAAGACCTTTATAAACACCAACTTTGCCACCTGGTAAAACAAAGGCATTGATGGTTTTGTCATCAAAAACTTGATATTCCCATTGTGCATTTTGAATATTAGAAACCGCCGCAATTTTTTGACCAACTCTAGTAACACGGTTAATCATCTTTTGGTCTTTTACAGCAGGTGTTTTTTGTTTCACATCTGTCCATGCGGAAGCCGAAAGTTGCACCAATTGTGCATCATCAACGAGCATAAGTTGGCTTCTGCCTGTTTCTGCATTAGTTGCACAACCAGAAACAAGAACTAAAGAACCGGTAGCAAGCCCCATTACCATTTCACGTCTAGAAAGACCTTGATGCGAATTTTGATGGTGATTTAGTCCACAGCTACACGTCATATTGCTTCTCCATAATTTAATTTAACGCTTCCCTCTACTTTAATTTAATATTATTGAAAATAAGTGCAACAATATATTCATCTGGCGTAAATAATAGCTGTAATAACGTTGCGATATACGGAGGGTAAAATGAAAGTTAGAACCAACACTCTTATTATTTCAGCGGCTTTAATTAGTGCTACCATATTTACGTCTGCTTATGCAGACGATTTTCGCCAAGGCGGTCGGCGCCAACCGCAACTTGTATTATTTGCAGGAAAAGATTTTCGTGGTGAAAGCGTGGTTATTACCCGCGATAATCCTGATTTAAGATCAATCAATTTTAATGAAAAAGCGTGGTCACTGGTTGCCAACGGAAAATGGGAAGTGTGCCTTGATCCTAATTATGGTGTTAGGTGTCGTACCTATGAAGGCCGCGTTGACCACCTTGAATCTTTTAAAGGTCGTGTATCATCTGTGCGCTTTGTTGGATGGGGTGATAATGATGGTTATGGCAATAGGCCAGACTATCCACGCCCTGATTATCCGCGCTTAAATGGGGTAAGAGGTTCATCAACCACTTTCTTTGCCGGTTCTATTAATGGTTATGATGCAACCAAATCGTCTGCTGATGCATTTTGCCGTGCGCAAGGCAATAGTTATTCAGTCTATTACGACGGTTACGGGCGAACATTGCAAGACGTTTTATGCAGATAAAAAAGGGCGGGAAATTCCCGCCCTTTACTTTATTTAATTCAAATCTTACCAGCTATAAGAAACACGTCCATAGATGTAGCGACCATTGTGACCAAATGGCCCATAAGTCGAGAATGGTGTGTTTGACGTGCTGTTAACAGTGTATGGAGATTTAGTTGGATATACATCTCCAATGTTTTCCGCACCCAAAGCCAATTTAACAGATTTGGTAATTTGATAACGACCCTCTAGGTCGATTACAACTTTTGGCTCTAATACAACGTCAAATGCCGCAGTTGAACCAGGTGATAACACTTCGCCATAACGGGTTGCACGTAATGTTGCACCAAATTTATCCAATGTCCAATCGGTATTCAATGAATACTTATCTTTTGGCGTACCTTTTTCAAAAGTTAGAATATTAACTCTTGAGAACAACCCTGTTGAAGGAATGCCCAATGCCGCCAATTCAGGTGTTGTTGGGGTTTTGGTTACTTTGGTATCATTAAAGTTTGCACTGAAAGTAAAGTTGAATTTACCAAAATTATCAGTTGTGTATGGCGCGTTCAAAATTAAATCAACGCCTTTAGTTTCAGTATCAACACCATTGATAAAGAAACGACCGCCACCAATACCAATAAAGCCTTGGCTAGTTAGATAGCTGCGAACTTGTGTTTGTGTAAGGTTTTCAGAAAGAACGATGCGGTCTTTCAAATTGATTTGGTATGCATCAACTGTTGCACTGATACGTCCAAATCTAGCAACGCCACCCAACGCATAGTTTACAGATTTCTCTGCTTTAAGCGGTTTTGCACCAAGTGCTTTTGCAACGTCACTATCAGGTTGGAAGGTTGTGATTTCATAACCAACGCCATTGATAAAGTTTGTTGAAGTTGCGGTAAAACCGATTTGTTGCAGTGACGGTGCACGGAAGCCGTTTTGAATTGATGCACGGATTGCGAAATTAGGAGTGAAATCATAACGTGTCGCAAGCTTTCCAGTCACAGTGCTACCGAAACCTTCGTAGTTTTCACCACGAACAGCAGCAGAAACCAACCAAGGTTCAGTTACATTTGTTTCTAAATCAACATATCCTGCGATTGAGTTTCTTTCTTTTTTAGTCTCGTTAGTTGGGGTGAAACCTGGGAACACCTGTGCGCCAGATGGTGTCGGGCTGCCGTTTAATAGAACCCCGCCATTTGCATATGAACCATATTCACCAGCTTTGATAGAATATGCTTCTGAACGTGCTTCGATACCAGTTGATACGTTAAGTGGTTTTGCAAAACCAATTTCATAACCACGTGTACCAGATAGGTTTACAACCGCTTGAGTATAATCAAAGCCACCAGCATCAAACTCAGTTTTACTTGCTGCACCAAATGAACGGTTCAAAGTATTTTTGATTGTATAATCAACAGAGTTATAACCACCAACTACTGATAAATCCATATCCCATTCGCCAGCTTTCCATTGCATTCCACTGCCGAAAGATGCGTCTTTAACCAATGGCGAAATTAAAGGTAAGAAACCGTCTGGATAGATTGAAACAACGTTACGAGAATCGTTTGAGCGACGGAAGTAACCCGCAGATAAAGCTTCACGGTTTTGATAAGATGCCCAACCATATAGTTTTGCATTATCGGACAAATCATATCCGGCATTGGCAAAGACAGTATATTGATCAATATCTGGGTCACCAAACCATGCATTATAACGATTGATTGCAACTTCATTCGCGCTAGTTGCTGTTGTGCCTGTATATTGCTGTCTCCAATCTGGTGCGGTTCTTACTGTATGTTCTTTGTGAACATAATCAGCAGCAAGGGTCAAGAAGCCATTTGTACCAAGTGGTAAACCTGCCCATGCAGAAAGGTTGGTTGATGCACCATCATGCTTTTTATATTTTGCAAGTTTGGAAACATCATAAAATGCACCCGCAGAAACCGGCATATAATCGGTGTCAACAGTTGTATTATATTCACCATAATTAGCGGTAATACCGCCACCAGAACTTGCCTGTTTAAGGCGGATGTTAATAACGCCGGCAATCGCATCAGAGCCATATTGTGCAGACGCACCATCACGCAAAACTTCAACAGTTGAAATAATGCTTGAAGGAATTGTGTTCAAATCAACAGCAGACGAACCACGACCAATTGAACCATTCAAGTTAACCAAAGAAGATGAATGACGTCGCTTTGAATTTACCAATACTAGGGTTTGATCCGGTGCAAGGCCGCGCAAAGTAGCAGGGCGAACTGAATCGGTACCGTCTGTCAAGCTTGGACGTGGAAAGTTTAATGATGGTAGTGAAACCGATAGCGCTTGTGCTAATTCAGATGTACCTTGATTGGTAATTGCACTGCTTGAAATAACATCAACTGGTGCAGCAGTATCAAGAGCAGTTCTTTTCGCAACCCTTGTACCTGTTACAACAACATTTGTGTCAGCTTCCTGCGCCGCAGCGAAATCAGTCGCTACAAAACCAGTTCCGAGCGCTATAATAAGCGCCGCATAAGATATTTTCATTTATTTTCCCCTTTAGGCATACTTAAAAAGTATGGGCTGTTATTATATTTAGGATTTGCCAGTTATAACAATTTCCAAATAATAATTTATATTAGTTTTGACTTAATATCAACTTAATAGGCAAAAACAGTATGAATTTGCGAATTATTTAGGCAAAACAGAATATTTATTTGAATTGGGGTTTTCGTTTCTCAATAATCGCATTTATTCCTTCGATATGATCTTCGGTTTCGTGCAACATGCCTTGATAAGCGGCTGACAAGTCCATGATTTCTTCAAAACTTGTACTCATTCCGCGCCGTAACAATGATTTTGATAGTCTTAATGCTTGGGCTGGTTGTTCACTAATTATGCTTGCCATTGCAAAGGCGGCATCATTTAATTCTTCTGGTTCAACAACATCTGCCAAGAACCCCCAAGACAACGCCTTTTGGGCATCAATTATTTCACTTGTATAAAGTAATTGTGCGGCACGTGACATGCCTAATACCCTTGGGGTAAGCCAAGCGCCACCGTCCCCAGGAATAAGGCCAATTTTCAAAAACGGAATGCCAAATCTAGCATTTGTTGAAGCGATTCTCATGTCACACATGGATGCAATGTCAAATCCCAAACCAACAGCAGGACCATTAACCGCCGCAATAACCGGAACTTTAATATCCCAAAATGATTTAATAATTCTATGAACTTCATTTCGATATGCATCTGCAATATCTGCGGCACTGCCTTTGAAATATCCGGTTTTCTCTTTCATAGCCTTAATATCGCCACCAGCAGAAAAAGCCTTTCCCTCACCCGTTATGATTACAACCTTAATCTCGTTATCTTCATTGATAGCGTTACAAACACTAACAAAATTATCGGCATCGCCCTCTTTTCCAACAGCATTCAAAATATCAGGGCGACAAAAAGTTAAACGCGCAATTGCATTTTCTTTTTCAAGTTTCAGTATTTGCATATTCAATTCCGTAACAATAAGATTATAAAAATATAATATATCAATTAAATAAACTTAGCTATTTTAATTTTCTAATACTCACTACAATAGCGCGCGCTTGTGACGCATATTATTAGTTGGACAAAAGGTCTAGTACGCGCAATGCCAGTTTCAATTTTTGATTCTGCGCATATTTGCCTATAAATAAAGGGATACCTAAGTTTTTAAGGGGTTTATAAAAATGAAGTTTTCAAAATATATGATTGTTGGTGCGTTGGGTGCAATGCTTGCTCTTGGCGCTTGCGGTAAAAAAGAAGCTGCTACTGAAGCTGAAACTGCAACACCTGCGGCTGAATCTGCTGCGCCTGCTGCGGCAACGAATGAAACTGCTGCCGCTCCTGCCGCTGCACCTGCTGCTGTAGTTATTTCAGATGAAGATAAAGAAGCTTTGGCAAAATTGCCTGCACCTTTCAACACTGCTGATTTGGCAAATGGTGCAAAGATTTTTGTTCAATGCAAAACTTGTCACACAATGGATAAAGCCGGCAAAAGTGGCGTAGGTCCTGATATGTACGGCTTAGTTGGTCGTAAATCTGGTACCAAAGAAGGTTTTGTATATTCAGATGCTATGAAAGCGGCTGGCAAAACTTGGGATTTGCCAACACTTAATGAATATGTAAAAGCACCTAAAACCTTTATTCCAGGTAACAAAATGGCGTTTGTTGGCGTTCCTAACGACAAAAATCGTACAGATGTGCTTGCTTATATCGCTGTAAAAAGCAAAGAATAATCCTCGATAATTTCCTTTTTGAAATTAAGATAACCCCCTGTTTCAGGGGGTTATTTTTTTGCAAAGCCTGAGTTTATTATTTTATCACGATAGACTTTCGCATTTTGCACCAAACCAAGCGCAAACATTACTGAAAGCATCACAGAACCACCGTATGAAATAAATGGCATTGGCATACCAACAACCGGCATAAGGCCCATAATCATCGCTGCATTAATGCTAACATAAATAAATAATAGCATAGTCACACCACCGGCAACCATTTTTCCAAATATATTCCTTGATGATGTGGCAATATAAATTCCATAAGCCATGACTGCGGCATATAAAACGAGCGCTAGAATACCGCCAACAAAGCCAAACTCTTCTAAAAGCATTGCAAATACAAAATCTGTATGTCGTTCAGGAAGAAAGTCTAGGCGGCTTTGCGTGCCATGCATAAAGCCAGATCCCCAAAAACCACCTGAACCAATTGCAATTTTAGACTGGGTGATTTGATAGCCTTGCCCCAATTTATCAAGCTCTGGGTTAAGAAAAGTTTCAACCCGTTTCCTTTGAAAATCATGAAGTAAAAAATTATATGCAAAAACAAATAACCCAACAGCACCAACAATTGCGCCAGTAATCCATCGCCAGCTAATCCCAGCGAGAACGACCATTACGCCGCCAACCAAGATTACAGTAATTCCAGTTCCAAGGTCTGGTTGTTTCATAATAAGGCCAGCCGGAGCGATAACCATAAGAATTGGAATTATGTGATGCTTTATTTTTTCAATATTTTTAACATTTAAATCTTGATAATAGCGCGCCAAGGCAACTACGGCAGTGATTTTCATAAACTCTGACGGTTGTAACCTTAATGGCCCCAATTGAAGCCAACGTTGCGCCCCTTTGGATATATCACCGACTAACTCAACCCCAACAAGAAGCACAAAAACAATTATATAAGCGGGATACGCAAGTTGGTACCAAAACCTAATATCAATAACCGCAACCGCAAACATTATTGCAGAAAATAGAAAGAAACGGACAATATGATCTAATGCCCATGGTTGCCAACTACCACCTGCGGCGCCGTAAAGTAATATCGTTCCATATGTGGCAAGTACAAGCAGAACAAACCACATACCCCATTCCACACGGCGTAATTTTGAAAAAATATTATTTTCAGACAGGTCAGAACCAAACGGGAGTAAATCCATTATATTCCCCCTTCGCCGTCATCGGTTGCGGCATTTGCTTTTTTATTATGCGGCACAAAAAATGGTAATGTGGCAGGATCTTTTAAAATTGCGGCTTTTATGACTTCACGACCACGCGGTGCGGCCGCACTTGCCCCAAAGCCACCATGTTCAATAATTGTTGCGCAAGCATATTTAGGATTATCATAAGGGCCATAGCAAATAAACAAACTATGGTCACGTAAACGCCATTCTAAGGAAGCATTAGATTTAACACCGCTTGCCCGCTCCGACATTGATATTCGCCGAACTTGTGCTGTACCAGTTTTACCGGCAATTTTCACGCCCTCAATCCCAAGATTGGCGACAGCAGTGCCACCTGCCTCATTGGTAACGCCGTACATGCCACGATGAACAATATCAAGATGTTCTTGGCTTATAGGAAGGTTTGTAAATGGTCTTTTCTGCTCAACGCCATCAATTGATTTAATTATATTTGGCTCAATAGCCTTGCCATTTGATGCAATTCTTGAAACCATTATTGCCAATTGTAACGGCGTAATTGTTACAAGACCCTGACCAATTGCCATGTTGATGGTATCATATATTTCCCATTTTTTCTTATAAATTCTCATCTTGTCTTCTGGGGATGGGAATGTGCCTTTGGCAACACCGGGAAGGCCGATATCGTGTTCCTGACCTAGGCCAAATCGTCTCGCAGTCCTCACCATATTATCAGGCCCCATGCGGCGGCCTAATTCATAAAAATATACGTCACAGGACGTTTTTATGGCATTCACCATATTAAGATTTCCATGCCCACGCCGTGCAGTACAGTGATAACGGTTGCCCGCAATTTCAATAAAACCAGGGCAGTTAATATGATCTTCTGGTTTAATTACCCCACTTTCAAGGGCGGCAAGCGCCATCATTGGCTTTATTGTCGAGCCAGAAGGATAAGCGCCACGAATTGCTTTATGATAAAGTGGGTGGCGCTCATTTTCATTTAGCGCCCTGTAATCAGCTGCTGATATACCGTCAATAAACTTGTTATTGTCAAAAGATGGCGATGAAGCAAGGGCAAGAATATCACCATTATTAACGTCTAATAAAACGATTGCCCCACTTTCCTCGCCTAATTGATCGTGTGCAACTTGTTGTAATTCTGCGTCAATTGTAAGTACAACTGAAGATCCAGCCTTTGGCACAAGGTTGGGGTCATAAATTTCACGGACGACACGGCCATGCGCATCAACTTCAGATTTTTGCGCGCCATGAACACCTTTTAGAATATCTTCAAGCGTCTTTTCAATACCTTGTCGTCCTACACGTATTGCAGGGTGTTTTGCTTTTGGATCTTTTTCAATTTCTTTATCATTTGCTTTTGCTACATAACCAATAATATGTGCGAACGCCTCACCCATTGGGTAATTGCGGCTTTCACCCATTTCAGGATGAACACCTACAAAGTTTGCGCTATAAAGACTAATTCGTGAATAAGCTTCCCAGCTAAGGTTTCCAGCAATTTGTGTTGTCGAATGACGTTTTGCCTCTTTAATTCCTTGTTTGGCTTGATTTAATTTATTCTCATCCAATTGAATTATTGTTGCAACATCATTTAAAACGCCATCGATTTGATTTTTATCCGGAATCTCGTCTGTTGCCATTAACACCCTGAAATCACGACGATTTACCGCAAGAGGTATCCCAAACCTATCGTATATAGGGCCACGTGAAGCGGGAATGATTGAATAGTTAAACTGATTACTTGCCGCTTCTAGGCGATATTCTTTGTTTTCAAATATTTGTAATTGCGCCATTCGACCGATAAGGGTCGTAAAGGCAAGACCACCAACACCTGCCAAAAGGAATGCCCGCCTTTCAAATTCTTCAGGAATATCACTCATCTGTGCTTTCCCCGAATTTAAAATATCTTCCAACAATAGGTGTCAATGCAAAAGTTACTGCGGATGGCAAGAAAGTTGCCAATAAATCAGCATGACTATTTATGATTAAGCCAATAGCAAATGTAGCAAAAATCATTATTGCAAGGCAGATTCCTGCGGATAAATAATTTGGTCTTAACTTTATCGCCACAAAATTTCTAAACGCAAGGGCAAATAGATATGTTAGAATGTTTACAACAGCCCAAGTTCCAAAATATGTCGCCGTTGCTAAATCCTGAACCATACCAAGAATAAAACAAAAAATGACGATTGATGGATTTAACCATTTATCAAAATTAGCAAGAATAACCCAAATAATTACATATGGAACGAAGGTTCCAAATCGCCATAGGCTAAATGGAAAAGTTACAAGCAATGTAACCATTACAGCAATCAGATACACACCAAAAATGTGCTTATATGTCTTTGGATTGTTTGCCATTATTGCCCTAATCAGGAGCTTTTTCTTGGGGCGCTTTATCGCCGTCTGTCTTGTTATTATGTTCTACCGGAGCAGTAGCATTGCTAACGGTATTGGTGGTTGGTGAAAACACGGTTACACTGTTTGTTTGTTTGGTATTTGTACTGTTTCTTGCAACAGCCAATGCCTTGTCACGCTGTTCTTTTAAGCGCTTAATTTCCTGAGCCTGTGCAATTGCGCCAGGTGTTGAATTTACAGGTAAATTAGCTGCACCATTCTCATCCGGTAAAATGCCGCCAGCAATATTATCTGCACCGGTTCCTTGTGAAGGCGCACCAAAATTTGGATTAGTAACGCGCTGTGGCGGGATTTTAATATTATTTGGCTTGATTAATTTAACAAAATCAATTGCACTTTTATTGCTATTTAACCTAACTCTAAGTTTTTTATCAGGGGCAATGCCGGCGTATCCAACTGCAATACCGCGTGGGATAATGCCATCGTCTCCAGAGGTAATGATACGTTCGCCATTTTTGATTATATTTGGCGTATTAAGTTGGGATAGAATTGGCGCAGAAGATTTATCGCCAATAAGCATTGCTCTTCCACGGGTTTCTTCACCCATAACTGGAATTCTACTTTGGTTGTCGGTTAGCATTACAACACGAGATGAATTTTGCGAAACAGAAATTACGCGACCAATTAAGCCATTTTCATTTATTACGACCCAGTCGGTTGCAATACCATCTTTTGCGCCAACATTCACAATTGCTGAATTAGAAAATGGGCCATTGGTTTCGCCAACAAGACGGCCAATAACAGCCGCCTTAATTTGCTCATCTTTAATGTTGTTTAATTGTTCATATTGTTCAAGACGCATTGCAAGCGCCTTTGCTTCATCTCGCCATTCAAGAAGTGCGCGATTTTCTTGTTTTAATTTACGAATAGTTTCAGCATTACCAAAATACGAACTAATATAATCACCGACACCATTAAACCATTTTTGCGGCGCAGAGATTATTGAAGAAGTTGCACCAAATACCTGATTAGAAGTATTTGATAGAATGGTTCGGTCTTTTTGCGCTAAAAAATATCCAGCAGCACCAAGCAATAACACGGTAACAACGATGGCTGTGGCTTTATAACCCCTACCCTCATTTTTACGATATGAACCGCGTCTTGCCATAAATGCCTCGTATTTAAGAGAATTAAACCTTGGTTAGGATACCTTTCCATTGTTCAAGGTTATCGACGCATTTGCCGGTTCCAAGAACAACGCAAGAAAGTGCATCATCTGCAATGCTAACAGGAAGACCAGTTCTATGGCGAAGAACAACATCAAGATTACGTAGCAATGCGCCACCACCAGTAAGCATAATGCCTTTATCAACAATATCGGCCGCCAATTCAGGAGGCGTAGTTTCAAGGGCAACATGAACGGCTTCGATAATTTCTTCGACAGGGTCTGCAAGTGCAGTTGAAATTGATTGTTCAGTAATAATAGATTCACGCGGAACGCCATTGATAAGGTCACGACCTTTAACGTTCATTTGCAGACCAACACCATCAGATGGCGGTTCAGCAGAACCAATTTCTTTTTTGATACGTTCCGCAGTTGTTTCACCAATTAATAGGTTTTCGGTACGGCGCATATGATTTATAATTGCTTCATCCATACGGTCACCGCCAACACGCACCGAGCGCGCATAAACAATACCTTCTAGGGAAAGAACCGCAACCTCAGTAGTGCCGCCGCCAATATCAACAACCATAGAGCCAGAAGGTTGATCAATTGCAAGACCCGCACCAATTGCCGCTGCCATTGGTTCTTCGATAAGCCATGCATCCATTGCGCCAGCATTTATAGCAGCATCCTGAATTGCACGACGCTCAACAGGTGTTGCGCCAGACGGCACACAAATAACAATACGTGGACGACCACGAATAAAAGATTTTGATTCATCATTAACGCGTTTGATGAAGTTTTTAATCATTTCTTCGGCAACTTCAAAGTCAGCAATCACGCCATCGCGCATTGGGCGAATAGCCTCTATTTGACCAGGGGTTCGACCAAGCATTAATTTTGCGTGTTCGCCAACTGCCTGAACAACTTTTTTGCCGCCTTTTATAGAGTATGCAACAACAGAAGGTTCATTTAGAACAATCCCACGACCTTTAACATATACAAGGGTATTTGCTGTTCCAAGGTCGATTGCCATATCGCTTGAAAACATACTAAAAATTTTTCCGAACATTGTTTCTTGCCAAATCGATAAAGTTTATTAGATTCGCTAATTGCGGTGTAAAACTTCGTGCCTTGATATGATTTTTTAATCAAGTAGTGAAGCTGAAATAATAGTGTTAAATTCTGTTTTACATTCCAAGTTCCTGTTTCTCTAACTCATGAATTTGATCACGCAATTTTGCGGCTTCTTCAAATTCAAGTTCAGACGCGTGGGCAAGCATTCGCTTCTCAAGTTCTTGGATAATTGCCTTGATATTGTGTCCGTTTAATGGCGCTTTTTCTTTTTGTTTTGAGCTTGCAGCAGAATCTAGCTGCGCAGCTTTCATTTTTTCAGACGCATCAGTACCATAAATTGATTCAATAACATCTTTGATTTTTGATTTAATTGTTTGTGGAACAATGCCGTATTCTTCATTATGCGCGATTTGTTTTTCGCGGCGGCGACTGGTTTCTTTCATGGCCCTATCCATAGAGCCAGTTATTTTATCGGCATAAAGAATTACTTTTGCCTCTGCATTACGTGCGGCACGACCAATTGTTTGCACCAATGATGTTTCAGAGCGTAAAAACCCTTCTTTATCGGCATCAAGAATACAAACCAATCCGCATTCAGGTATATCAAGACCTTCACGTAAAAGATTGATACCAATTAGAACGTCAAATACGCCTTCGCGTAAGTCTCTTACAATTTCTATACGTTCAACCGTATCAATGTCAGAATGCATATAGCGAACCTTTAGCCCCTGTTCAAAAAGATAATCGGTCAAGTCTTCCGCCATTTTTTTTGTTAGGGTTGTAATAAGAACCCTATGCCCCTTATCAATCGCAATACGACATTCATCAAGGCAATCGTCAACCTGTGTTCGACCGTGCGCTTGAACTGGGCGTATTTCAACTGGCGGGTCAATTAGACCGGTTGGGCGAATAACCTGTTCGGTAAATACACCGCCCGTACGCCCTAATTCCCAATTGCCAGGTGTCGCGGAAACAAAGATTGATTGTGGACGCATTGCATCCCATTCCTCAAACCTTAAAGGCCTGTTATCCATACATGATGGCAACCTAAAACCAAAATCAGAAAGCGTGCGTTTACGCGCATAGTCACCCTTGAACATGCCACCAATCTGCGGAACTGTAACATGGCTTTCATCAACAAAAATTAAGGCATTGGGTGGAAGATATTCAAATAGTGTTGGTGGCGGCTCACCGGGGTTACGACCCGTTAAATAGCGTGAATAATTTTCAATCCCTGTACAGAAACCAGTCGCCATCATAGTTTCAAGATCAAATTTTGTTCGTTCGCTAATCCTTTGCGCCTCTAGCAACATTCCATTTTTATTATACCAATCAACACGGGCATCAAGTTCAGATTTTATTTTAATCATTGCCGCTGATAATGCAGGCCGTGGCAGAATATAGTGATTATTTGCATAGATATTTACACCTTGAAATTCATTAGTTTTTTTACCAGTAAGTGGATCAAACTCTATAATGGTTTCAATTTCATCGCCAAAATAACTTATACGCCACGCCCTATCTTCAAGGTGCGATGGAAAAACATCGACAACATCACCTTTAACCCTAAAAGTTCCGCGACTAAAACCAACGTCATTTCGTTTATATTGCAATGCCACCAATTCTTTGGTTAGTTTGGTTAATTCCGAAAACTCACCAACATTAAGATTTATTGTCATTGCAGAATAAGATTCAACCGAGCCGATACCATAGATACATGATACAGATGCAACAATAATTACGTCATCTCTTTCAAGTAAGGCACGTGTTGCCGAATGTCGCATACGGTCAATTTGTTCGTTAATTGTGCTTTCTTTTTCAATATAGGTATCAGTACGCGGCACATAGGCTTCGGGTTGGTAATAATCATAATATGAGACGAAATATTCAACCGCATTTTCTGGAAAAAACTCTTTAAACTCGCCATATAGCTGTGCAGCAAGGGTTTTATTGTGTGCCATTATCAAGGCGGGTCTTTGCAAACGCTCTATACATTTTGCCATTGTATAAGTTTTGCCAGAGCCAGTCACACCTAATAAGACTTGCTCTTGCTCACCATTTTCTACACCTTTTACCAATTCATCAATTGCAAAAGGTTGATCACCAGCAGGTTCATATGGGGCGACAAGTTTAAACTTTTTACCACCTTCTAACTTTTCAGGGATTACAGCCTGATGCGGCGTCCATTGAGGTGGCGCTTCTTTGCCTCTAGAATCAAGGATGTCATAGTCAAAATCATGTATGAATTTTGGCCGTGGCGGTGCATTGGCATCAACTGGTGTTGTCGGAAAAGGGGTTGGTTTCTTGCTCATGTAGTGAACATAAGGTGAATCAAACTATTTTTAAAGCCCTTCTTATATCCCAATATGTGAAAGATGTGCTTCTAAAACTAATAATCCTAAAAAACCTACAAAAAACATAGATGTAATTAGTGGATTATCGGGCTTTTCATGTGCTTCTACTAATAATTCTTCGGTAACAAGATATAAAAGCGCAATAAGTGCAAATGTGTATGCAAAAGAAACCCAGAATGATGGTAAATTATGAACCGGCGCCCCCAATAATGCCCCAATTGGAAGTGCTGCCCCGATAAAAAGTGCGGTCAAAATTTGTGTTACTTTGCTTTTAAAAACTTCGTGCAATTCGACACCAATCGTGAGGCCAAGAAACAATATTTCAAGGCTAAGGGCGAATAATAATAATGCCCCCTGCTTTGCACCTACGGCAAAACTAATGCCTAATACAACGCCGTCGATAAATATATCTACGCCAACTAATATAATTAGCGAAATATTGCCTTTAAACATGCTTCCGATTGATTTAACACCAAACATAGTCAACAGACCAAAAGTGCCGCCAAATATGATTGCCCAAATAGTTGTACTATGTTGAACATCGGGTAATATTTCGGTTGCTGCTGCGGCAAAAACCACCCCTGCTGCTAGATGCTGTAATGCTGCAAGCAATTTATCATTGGGTGCTTTAAATCTTGCAACCATTGCGCCAAGAAAAAGACACGCCCACGGTATTAATGTAAATTGCCACGCTGCCATAAAAACCTCACAAAAAAACCCTTTAGTAAAAACATTTCGGCTTTTAATTAATGTTGAAAATATAGCTATGCGGCATATGCCCTATAAGTATGTTTTTATTCATTCCCATAATTAAAAGATGCATCTTTTGAACCGTCAGGGCGTGCAGGACGTGTGCACCCGCCCAACCCCATTTCTATACAAAGTTCATAAGGGGTTTTAACACGAGGCGGTTTTTTGCCGATTGGAACGCATACCATATATTTCCCACCATCATCTTTTTGGCATTTATCGCGAACTCCTGCATAATAACGGGAATTAATTTCTGCTTTTGAAAGCCCATCGACCATTTCAGGGCGATATTTTGGGGCTCTTGCAGCTTGTATGAGTTTTCTTGCCACGTCATTTGGTGGGCAATTTTTGGGTCTATCTTCGCTATCGATTTTTGTTAGGCATTCTGTACTAATAATTGTATTTTGTGATGAATTAGACAATTTTGGCAAAGTTGGGTTTGTCTTTGATGAACCTATGTTTGTAGGAATATTTTGATTATTTTTGTTTGAATTGCCATGATTCACAAGGCCATCTTTTTTTATGTTGTTTAAATTTGGCAATATGTCACGAAGATCATTTGTAGGGTTTTGTGTTGCCAGGCCTTTAGTCTCTATGGGTTTTGGTGGGATATAATTTTCAGGTATTTCTGGCTTTGCTTTTATTATATCAGTTTCAATTTTTTCCCACTTTATTGATGGCAATTCCCTAAACTGTTTATGTTTTTGATTGAATAGCAATAATAAGAAAACACCAAACAGAATTATTGCTGTGCTATTAGTTAATAGCCGCAAGTAAACCTTATTATTGATGATTTCAAAATGTCCCATAATTCATATGAACAACTCATATTAAATTATCAGCTTAAATATCTTTTATCTAGGTTAAATAATAGCAATATCTAAACTTGACCATCTTTAAAACGCTCACGTTCCCACTTCATAATCGCCCAAGCATGACTTTCGTGACGAACATTTTTTATTGCCTCATCTGGTGTCATCCAAATAAGTGTGTGATCTGGTTCAGTAGGTTTAGATGGATCCCCAGTTATTTCAACTTCATAGAAACTAGCTAATGAGTTTAAAGGCTTGTCACCATTAATCCAGAATTGCCCAGCGCGCCCTAAAACACGAATTGGCCATATATCAAGACCGGCTTCCTCTTCAAATTCCCTTATCAAGGCTTCTGGCTCCGCTTCCATGGTTTCAACCCCGCCACCTGGAAGGTCATAATGATAATTATCTCTAGAGCCGATTTTAATGATTGCGATTTTTCGCAATTCACCTTGGCAAATTCCATAAACGCTTGGGCGTTCTTTATAGGTTTTGCCGGGTTGATTTGAACCGAATTGAATTGAAAATCTTGCCATTATAAACCTTCTATATACTACCGTAATCAAATATAGATTTTGCCGCACGGTGAAAAGCTAGTCTTGCAGAATATTCACGTGGGTCTTTTTTTATGACAAATGCGCCATCATCTGGTCTAAGCCAATCGTCAAGTCGGGTTAGGAAAAAACGTAATGCCGCGCCACGCGCAAATAATGGGATAGCCGCTTTTTCATTATCACTTAATGGTCGAATACTTTCGTAACCACTCAGAAGTGCCTTGCCTTTAGTTAAATCAAATTCGCGTCCCAATGGCAAGAAACACCATGAATTTAGCATTACCGCAATGTCATAAGCATAAAAATCGGTTGCGCCAAAATAAAAATCAATCAGACCAGAAACTTCATCCCCAACAAATAGAACATTGTCTGGAAACAGGTCGGCATGTATAAAGCCAGATGGCAAATCTTTTGCCCATCCCTCTTCTATTGCCAAAAGATCACTTTCAACAAGATTAACGACACCGGTTTCGACGTTTTCGGCGCCAGCCTTATTCTTTTCCCACAGGTTTTGCCAAGAATCTGGACCAAGGGAATTTTTTCTTTTCAAAGGGAAATCAGACAAAGCATTATGTAATTGTGCCAATGCAGCCCCCGCAGAGCGAACTTGGGCAACATTTGGTTGTTTGGGTGAAATACCCTTTAAAAATGAACATAAAGCACAGGTTTTATCACCAATTTTATAGGTCAATTCACCATCAATTGTATGAATTGGTAATGCCGTTGGCAGCCCTTTTTTTGCCGCATATTCAGTCGCACCTAGATAGAATGGCAAATCCGCAACCTCGGTCATTGCCTCATAAATCGTAAGAATAAAGCGATTATCAGTGGTTTCAATAAAATAATTGGAATTCGAAACACCTTCGGCAATGCCTTTAAAGGCAATGATATCACCCAAATTAAAGGCATGTTGAATTTTTAAAATATCATCATCTGAAAGAATTGTATAAACGGCCATTTTTGCTCTATATTAGTTTTCCATTCAGAAGCAAAGATATAAAATGCCGATAATTGAATTAGATGAATTTACCGCCTTCTTAAATGCCCCTGAGAATAAAAAAGGCGCTTTATTGGGCATTGATAATGGCACAAAGAATATCGGACTTGCGGTTTCAGATTTAACGCGAACCATTGCCAGCCCGATTTATGCGGTTAAAAAGAAAAAATTACCAGAAACTGCGGCGGAAATTTTTAAAGCTTTTGACGAAAAAGAATGCATTGCCATAATAATGGGGCATCCGCTTAATATGGATGGTTCAAAAGGGCCATCGGCGCAGGCCGCCCGCGCATTCGCACGTAATTTATTGACGGTGCGGGATGTTCCACTCTTGATGTGGGATGAACGCCTATCAACATCCGTTGTGCAAAGACAAATGATTGAGGCCGATATGACGCGCGCAAAACGGGCCGAACAAGTTGATTCTGCGTCCGCAAGTTATGTATTGCAAGGGGTTTTAGATCGTATTTACGGGCTTTGATTTACGCATAAAGTGCAAATAGTGAATTGCAAATACAATGGCGATAATAATTCCAATACTAATATGAATTATGCTTGCAACCGCAAGACTTGCGTCATTTGATAAATAATATAGCCCCATTGCACTTATAAATAATGCGGCAAAACAAAAACAAAGCCCTAATCCGCTTATAATATTTTCTTTTTTGCGCCATCCTTGACGCATATGATATGCCCACAAGCTACCAATAATAAAAATGAATATTATAGATGCTGTTCCATGTAAAAATGCTAATAATATTGAATATTTTTCTGGCACAGGGTTTGGAAGCAATATCGCAAACTTCAAATCAAAGGCCTGTGGTAAAATCAAAATTCCACTTATGAATGTTATAGCCATAATGATTAAAAGGAATGTTAAAAACCCTTTTGGATAACCACGCATTTATCAAACCTCTATTAAATGTCCGCCTAATTGTGTAATTTTTTCGGACGCAATATTTTTATTAAAGTTGCAAGCAATTTTTGTTAAAGCATCTGCGCGCCATGCGCTTGATGCCATTATACTATAACTTCCCTGCCTTTTATTTTTTCCAATAATCCACGATGGGAAATTTTGGTTATGTTTTTTGCGAACTACGCTTGTTGCAATGGCGCAATTTTGGATGCCGCCAATTTCAATGTCTCTGCCTTTTTCATTTCGTATAGAAATAGGGAAAATATGGTTTCCAAAAACCCGTATATCACCACCCGCATTTACCCAGCCATATTCGCATCCTAAACTCTTGAGGCATTTAATTGCATAATCAACCGCAAAACCTTTGGCAATTCCATCAAGGCAAATTAGGGCGGGTGCTAAAAGGCGAACTTGATTACCATTTATTTCAATAATATTTGCATCTGATATATTTGAATAATTGCCAAATCCATGGTTTGGCAAAATGCCCACTTCAACCAATTCACCGCCAATAGTTGGGTTAAAAAGACCATCTGAAAAACGAGAAATAGTTTTGGCAAATTTTAAACAGGCTTTGGTTTTTTTATCAATTTCTACCCAATTGCCTTTTGCCATATTCAGGCGTGAAATATCACTTTCAATTTGATGAAAACTCATAAGATTATGAATTTCTTGTATTGCCATAAAGGCAGCATCAATAGCATTAACCTCATTGCCCAAAGCGCAATGCGCCCCAATTTCAACATATGTTCCCAAATAGGGGCGCATTCGCTTTAGCATTTTGCAATTACGCTTTCTGTAAAACCATATCTTGCAATACCAAAAGCCGTTTAACGCCATTCATGATATTTTTGCACGATAAAGTGGCGCCAGAGATATTTGGAATATCTTTATTTAGCTTGAAGGGATCATTCAAAGTTTTGCCCCGGAATAAGTTTCTCCAACTTGCTTGGCGAACTTCATCACCACGGGTCTCTTTATAGGTCATAATCTCTATACCGCGAACACGTCCATCGAGGCTTAGACCTGTTCCATAAGTAATAAATTCATGTTTACCGATAACATTATCCGTTATAAAATAGCCAATAAGTTTGCCGTTTTTTTCGGCTCGCCAAACATCTTGTTTTGCCCATCTTTGCATAATTCCGGAACGTTTTTGAATTTCCTTCATTTGCTCTTTTGATAAAGCCACTGGGGCATAAGTATATTTATCGGCCTCTGGGAAAATTGCTTTTGCGGCTTGTTCTGCATTTAAATATTCGGTTGCATAAGCTGGGCTTATAGCGACCATTGCAGCAGGTAAAACCAGCCAATTTGGGTTAAATCGCATATCACACCTTAAAAATTATAGCCAAGTTTAAAACGAACTTCATATTTTTCATGGTCGGCAAGATGTCTGCCAACATCATTATCTTTTGCTTCGTTTGAGCCGGCCAATTGTGTAACTGCGGTTAAGGTTGCCCAATATTTTTTGCCACCATAATGAATGCTTGGGCCAAAAAATGCATCCCAATGGTCAAATTCCCAATTGCTACCAATCGGGTTTAATATTTCGGCATCTACCCAACCTTCACCACCAATATACCAATTGGGCGCAAATCGATATGAAACGCCAGAACGCCAACGTGCCGCAATGGCGTATTCCGTACCATCTTCATATTTAGGCGACCAAGATTCTGATTCTAATTCTAGATTATTTACCCACTGTAACTGCCCATCAAGATAAGGTTTTTGGAATATTACTTTGGTTTCAAGTTCAAAACCGTCGCCTTTGTCACCGGTAATGCTATCAATTGTATCGTAAGTAAGCTCACCATAAAGTGAAACGCCTATATCGTTTTCATATGGTGACAAAAGCATTTTCTTTAGTTCAACTGAGAAACCGCTTAATTTAAAGCTATCTTTGCTTCCAGGAATTTCGCGATCGTTAATTGGCCCGGCACATCCTTCACCACAATTATAATCATGGCGATATGCATTAAGATAAACCGCTCCAGTAAGGCGGTCGGTAAAGCCATATTCATATTCTGCACGTAAATATTGTGCGCTATAATCACCATAACGTTTATCGCCGTGATGTGTTAAATGTAAATATGCCTCAGAAGTCCCTTTTGGTAGGGTTTCTGCACCAGTTGTATATCCCAATAGATTTTCATCTGCCATTGCATTCGCCGCAATTAATAGTGGTATAAATCCGCAAAATAGTTTTAATTTTAGTTTCATATAGCTCTCCTATTGCTAAAAGGACGCAATAGCATATTGATAATTAATTGCAAGTGATTATCATTTGCGATATTTGGTCGCGCTTTATGTGATTGAAATAAAATTTAAAACTTAATAACAACTAGATGTATGATGTAAGATAAATTATACTTGCCTATAAACCCCAAATATGTCTAAAGCTGAGACTTGTGAACACACTTATTAAACCCCAAATCCGCGCACCATTTGCAAAGAAGCATTTGCTGCAAATTTTAGACCTTAATCGCTTAGAGGCACTAGAGCTTATTGAGCGGGCGGAAGGTTTTCTTCCCTATACTTCTATCAAGGAAAAAAAGCTCGACTTTCTTGCTGGACAGACGCTTATCAATCTTTTCTTTGAAAACTCAACGCGAACCCAATCCTCATTTGAATTGGCGGGGAAACGGCTTGGTGCAGATGTTGTAAACATGGCTGTTAAGTCTTCGAGTGTTGCCAAGGGCGAAACATTGCTTGATACAGCGGCAACCTTGAACGCAATGGGGCCTGATTTGTTGGTAATTCGCCATAAATCATCTGGTGCGGCGCAATTATTGGCGCGCAAGGTAAGTTGTTCTGTAATTAATGCCGGTGATGGTACTCATGAACACCCATCACAAGCATTTCTTGATAGTTTAACGCTTAAACGCACTTTTGGACGTATTGAAGGTTTAAAAATAGCCATTTGTGGTGATATTCTGCATTCTCGCGTTGCTCGCTCCAATATTATGCTTTTGAATATGCTGGGCGCTGAGGTGAGGTTAATTGCACCCCCTACTCTAATGCCAACTGATGCTGATAAGTGGGGCGTAAAAATTTACGACAACCTTCTTCATGGAATCGAAGGGGTTGACGTTATTATGGCATTACGGCTTCAGCTTGAACGTATGTCAGGTTCATTTCTTCCAAGCCCGCGCGAATATTTCCGTTTTTATGGAATTGATCGTGAAAAGATACGGGTTGCTGCACCCCATGTTCGTGTTATGCACCCGGGACCTATGAACCGTGGCATTGAAATAGATTCGGAAATTGCAGATGACCCACGAATTTCCCTGATTGTTGATCAGGTTCAGTCAGGTGTGGCAATGCGAATGGCAATATTAGAAGCAATGGCATCATATGAAGGTGGTGAAGATGCGTAAATCAAAACTATTCACCAATGCCCGAATTGTCGCCCCAAATTTAAATTTTGATGGCAATGCAGAAATATTGGTAATCGGCGATGTAATTGCGGAAATTGGCGAAAATATTGATACCCCACAAGATGCAGAAATAATTGATTGCGAAGGCAATTGCATTATGCCTGGTCTCATTGATATGCGTGTTTCAATTGGTGAACCTGGGGCCGAACACCGTGAGACGTTAAAGTCTGCTGGGCGCGCTGCTGTTGCGGGTGGTATTACTACAATGCTTATTCAGCCAGATACTGAACATCCGATTGATGACGCGGCAATGGTTGATTTTATAATCCGCCGTGGTCGCGATGCGTCTTTGGCAAAGGTTTTATCTGCCGGCGCATTAACCAAAGGTTTGAACGGCGAAGAAATGGCCGAACTTGGTTTAATGAGCGAAGCAGGTGCAGTTTTGTTTTCCAATGGCCAAAATCCAATCAAAGATACAAAAGTGATGCAGCGTTTGATGTCATATTCTTGCGCTTATGACACATTGGTTTCTACCCGCCCACAAGATCCTTGGATTGCTGGAAATGGCAATATGGCACAGGGTGAATTGGCTGCTCGTATGGGGCTTTCTGGCATAAGCGCTAATGCAGAAGTAATTTTTGCAAACCGTGATATCGTCCTTGCACAAGCAACAGGTTGTAAGTTGCTTTTAGACATGATTTCAAGCGCAAGAACTATACCAATTATTGAAAACGCAAAGGCAGATGGTCTTGATGTTTATGCCAGTGTGAATGTGCATAATCTTTGCCTTAATGAAAATGATGTTGAAGATTATCGAACTTTTGCCAAATTAAACCCACCTCTTCGCTCAGAAGATGACAGGGTTGAATTAATAAGCGCACTTAAAGATGGCATAATTGACGTTATAGTTTCTGGTCATGACCCGCGACCACCAGAAGAAAAACGCCTTCCATTTGACGAGGCTTCATTTGGTTCAAGCGCATTAGAGGTGTTATTATCGGCCTCTTTAAGCCTTTATCATAATGGTCATATCGAGCTTATCGATCTTGTGAAAACCATGACCTTAAACCCCGCTGTGCTTTTGGGTCTTGATAGTGGAAAAATTGCAAAAGGTGCACCAGCAGATTTAATTGTGGTTGATTTGGGCTATCCTTTACGGTTTGATGCGTCTGAATTATATTCCAAAGGTAAAAACGCCGCCTTTGATGAGAAACTATTGCAAGGCAAGGTTTTGCAAACATATGTTGACGGCGAAAAAGTATATGACATTGAAACTGGTCATATCTAAAAATAAAACGGGGGGAATATGGAGTTAATCAATATCATTATTGCGGTTGTTGTCGGCTATTTTGTTGGCTCTATACCTTTTGGTTTAGTAATTACTAAAATGGCGGGGCTTGGCGATATTCGTGCTGTTGGCTCTGGTAATATTGGGGCAACCAATGTTTTACGCACAGGACGCAAAGATTTGGCACTTGCCACATTGTTGCTTGATGCAGGTAAGGCAGGTATTACAGCACTCGTTTTCAGCAAAATTTTTAATCAAGATATTGGTTTAATTGCCGGTGCGGCTGCTTTTTTTGGGCATTGCTTCCCTATCTGGCTTAAATTTAAAGGTGGTAAAGGGGTTGCAACATTTTTTGGAACGCTTTTGTGTGGTGCGCCACCCGTTGGGGTTTTGGCGGGACTTGTGTGGCTTGCCTTTGCTTTTACCTTCCGTTTTTCATCATTATCTGCTTTGGCAGCAGCGCTTCTTGCACCATTATTTGCGTCACTTTTCCATTTCCACCCAATTGGTATTGGTGCGATTTGTTTTATGTCGGCAATTATTTATTTCCGCCATTTAGAAAATATAAAACGCCTTATAAAAGGTGAAGAGCCAAAAATCGGAAACAAAAAGGATAAATAATTGGCATCAAATAGTCTATTAAATTGGTTGCGGCTTGCCAGAACTGATGGCATTGGGCCAGTAACTTTTTTTGGACTTTTGACTAAATATTCAACCCCCGAAAACGCACTTAAGGCGGTTGCGAAATACACAACGCAAAACGGGGATTTAAAATATAAAATCCCGCCGATTGATGATATAAAACACGAAATCGAACAAACGGAAAAATATGGCGGTAAGTTTATTACTGCCGATGATATAGATTTTCCATCTGGTCTTGGTGCTTTAACGCCGCCACCACCCATTATAACGGTGCTTGGTAATTTATCACTTCTGAAAAAGCCTATGCTTGCTATGGTTGGCGCACGTAATGCGTCAATGGCGGGTATGAAAATGGCACAAAATTTGGCGCGTAACCTTGGTAATGCCGGCTATGTGATTGTTTCTGGCCTTGCACGTGGCATTGATGGGGCGGCACATCTTGCGGGACTTGAAACCGGAACGATTGCTGTCGTTGCAGGTGGTATTGACCATATATACCCACCAGAACATGACGGTCTTTATCATAAAATTGTAGAAGCCGGTGCAATAATTTCGGAAAATCCGTTTGGGGCAAAGGTTTTTGCGCGTGATTTTCCAAGACGCAACAGAATTATTTCTGCGCTTAGTCTTGGCACAATTGTTGTTGAAGCAGAAGAAAAATCAGGCTCATTAATAACTGCACGTTTCGCCAATGAACAAGGTCGTGAGGTTATGGCGGTTCCTGGTTCACCACTTGACCCGCGTGCCGCTGGTCCAAATAATCTTATTAAACAAGGGGCAAGCCTTGTAACTTCATATCAAGATGTCCTTGAAAATATTTCAGGTCAATTCAAACTATCTTCAAATGATAAATATGAATATCAAGGTAATAAAGAGTTTAATCCCGATGATGCCTTAAGGCAAAAAATTGAGGAGCTTTTATCGCCAACCCCAATATCTCTTGAAGAAATTTGCCGTTATAGTGGCTATTCATGGCGCATAATAGCGGCAATAATTATCGAACTAGAACTTGAAGGTAAAGCATTTTTAAAGAGTGGTAATATGGTTTCAAACACACCATAAACTAAGGCTTGTGCTTGACAAAACTGGTAAACTAAGTGCAAGGCTTAGAATGAAACAAGAACAATTTGGTAGATATGCAATTAGTAATCGTTGAATCCCCCGCAAAAGCAAAAACAATTAATAAATACATCGGCACAGACTATGACGTAATCGCCAGTTTTGGTCACGTGCGCGATTTACCTTCAAAAGATGGCTCAGTTGATCCTGAACATGATTTTGCAATGCACTTTGAAGCAGATGCACGTGGCAAAGAGCGGATTAAGGAAATTACTGAAAAAGTTAAAAAAGCTTCTGCCGTCATTCTTGCAACCGACCCTGATAGAGAAGGTGAAGCCATTTCATGGCATATAGCGGAAATCCTAAAACAAAAAAAACTATTGGGAAAAATTCCACTTTCACGGGTTACTTTTAATGCGATTACCAAACAAGCAGTTTTGGAGGCAATGCGTAACCCACGTGAAATAAATCAAGAATTGGTCGATGCATATTTGGCACGCCGTGCGCTTGATTATTTGGTTGGTTTTGAATTGTCGCCCGTATTATGGCGTAAACTTCCTGGTGCGCGTTCAGCGGGCCGTGTTCAATCTGCGGCTTTGCGTCTTGTTGTTGAACGTGAACAAGAAATAGAAGCTTTTATAAGCGAAGAATATTGGTCAATTACGGCAAGTGGGAAAACCGAAAATTCAACCCCCTTCCCGCTTAGACTAATCGCGCTTAATGGCAAAAAGCTTGATAAAAAAGATATTAAGAATGAAGCCAGCGCAAATGCGGCGGTTGCCCAAATTGCGGCATCTTCTTATGCGATTTCATCGGTTGATGCCAAACCCCATAAACGCCACCCACAGCCACCATTTACAACGTCAACTTTACAGCAAGAAGCTGCGCGTAAGCTAGGTTTCTCAGCAAAGCGGACAATGGACGTTGCGCAACGGCTTTATGAAGGCGTTGATATTGGTGGCGAAACAGTTGGTCTTATCACCTATATGCGTACCGATGGCGTTTCCATGGAAAATGAGGCGATATTTGCCGCACGTTCGGTTATTGGTCGTGAATATGGTGATAATTTTGTTCCAAAAGCACCGCGCCAATATGATGTAAAAGCCAAAAATGCCCAAGAAGCGCACGAAGCTATACGTCCAACAGATATGGGGCGCTTGCCAAAAAGTATTCGTTTAAATGAAGATATGGCAAAACTTTATGATTTGATTTGGAAACGTGCAATTGCTTCACAAATGGAAAGTGCCTTGGTCGAACGCACAACAATTGACCTTGAAGCAACCGATAAAAAGTCAACCTTGCGCGCGACCGGACAAGTAATTTTATTTGAAGGCTTCTTGAAACTTTATCAAGAAGGTAAAGACGATGGCGATGATGAGGAAAATGCGCGCCTACCAAAAGTAAATGTTGGTGAAGCGGCAATCATTTCTGATATCAAGCCATTGCAACATTTTACCGAACCGCCGCCACGTTATTCAGAGGCGACTTTGGTTAAAAAGATGGAAGAAATCGGAATCGGTCGCCCATCAACCTATGCTTCGACTATTTCTGTTCTTCAAGACAGGGAATATATCCGCCTTGAGAAAAACCGTTTCCATCCAGAGGTTAAGGGACGTTTGGTAACTGCATTCCTTGAAAGCTTCTTCAATAAATATGTTCAATATGACTTTACAGCCGGTCTTGAAGAGCAATTAGATTTGGTTTCCAATGGTGAGCTTGAGTATAAGAAATTATTACATGATTTCTATGATGATTTCCACAAAGGCATAACTGATATGGCTGATGTGCGAATTACCCAAGTTATAGATTCACTTAATGAACGCCTTGGTTCTTATTTGTTTCCAGTCGATGAAAATGGTAAACAGAGCCGTGTTTGCCCAACCTGCGGCACTGGTGAACTATCATTAAAAGTAAGTCGTTATGGTGCATTTACCGGTTGTTCAAACTATCCTGAATGCAAATATACCCGCCAATTAGGTGTTTCTGATAGTGATGCCAAAGATGCCTTGGCAACGAACAATGATGAAGCACTAGGGGTTGATGATAAAACAGGCTTAAATGTTTATCTTCGCAATGGTCGCTTTGGCCCATATGTTCAATTGGGTGAAGATCCGGAAAAAGGTTCAAAGGAAAAACCAAAACGTTCAACAATTCCTCGTGGCTTTAATCGTGATGTTACTTTTGATGTTGCAATGGAATTATTATCTTTACCGCGTGTAATTGGTAATCACCCGGATGATGGTAAAGAAATTGTTGCCAATTTCGGACGCTTTGGGCCATATATTTTGCATGATGGCACTTTTGCAAATTTAAAAGATGCCAATGAAGTGTTTGAAGTTGGTCTAAACCGTGCGGTTACTTTGCTCGCTGAAAAGCGTGCTGGTGGCGGCCGTGGTGGTCGCACTGCCCCTGCTGCATTAAAAGAATTGGGCAAGAATGGTGATGCTGAAATAAAACTTATGAGTGGTCGCTATGGCGCTTATGTAACAGATGGTAAAACTAATGCCACTTTGCCAAAAGATATTGCCCAAGATGATTTAACTTTGGAAATTGCAATTGGTTTAATTGAGGCACGTGCCGCACTTGGCCCCGCAAAAAAGAAAACAACAAGAAAAGCTGCTACCACAAAGAAAGCCCCTGCCAAAAAGACCGTGGCAAAAAAAGCTACTACAACTAAAACCACTAAAGCGAAGGCAAAATAATCTTGAATAAAAAATTAAAACGTAACAAGCCCAGCCCAATAATATTTGATAAGGCATCATTGTTGCGTTTTATCGAGAGCCAGAATGGACAAATCACAAAACGTGAAATAGCCAAACATTTTGGTATAAAAGGTGATGAACGCCGGGTTTTAAACCAATATCTTCGTGAACTTTCATCGGATGGCACTGTTGATGTTCATCGTCGCCGTGACATAAAAACCCAATCAACCCCGCCAAAGACAGGGATATTTCAAGCTGTTGAAGTTGACGATATGGGCGATGTTTGGGCGCGTGTGGTTGATGAAGATGGTGTTACTGGTGCCAAAATAATTATTCAGAGCCATATTCAATCTGATAAAAACCTTAGTGTTGGCATTGGTGAACGTTTTGTCGGGTTAACCAGTCGCAATGAAAAAGAGAATATCTGGCAAGTAAAAATTGTCAAAAAACTTGGGCTTGTTATTGAAAAGATTTACGGGGTTTTAGCACTACATAATCCACAAAGTGGCGGGCGTATTATTCCGGCTGATAAAAAGCAAAAACAGGAATTATTGGTTTTGCCGCAACATCTTGGCGATGCAAAAGATGGTGATTTGGTTGCGGTTCGCATATTGCCTAACCGTGGTTATGGTCCAAGAAAATGTGAAATTGTTGAAGTTTTGGGAAATAATAATGACCCTAAATCAGCATCAATTCTTGCAATTGCCGCGCATTCAATCCCCATTGGTTTCACCCCCGAAGAAGAAGCACAAGCTGCAGCAGCAGAACCCTGCAAACTTGAATATCGAACCGACTTGCGGCACTTACCACTTGTAACCATTGACCCCGATGATGCGCGTGATCATGATGATGCAGTATATGCAGAAAAAACGGATAAAGGTTTTAATGTTTGGGTCGCTATTGCCGATGTTGCACATTATGTAACAACCAATTCACCTTTAGATATTGGTTCGCAAAAACGCGGTAACTCGGTTTATTTTCCTGATCGCGTTGTCCCAATGTTGCCGTTTAAATTATCCGCTGATTTATGTTCATTGCGTGAGAATGAAGAACGTGCATGCCTTGCCGTTAAAATGAATATTGATAATGAGGGTGAGCTAAAAGGATTTGAATTTTTTAGGGGGCTAATGAAATCTGCTGCTCGCCTCACCTATACACAGGCACAATTAGCAATTGATGGCACACCAGATGAAAAAACAACGCCAATTCTTGAAACTGTTTTAAAACCACTTTGGGCGGCATATGAAGCACGCAAAATAGAGCGTGCCGAACGTGAACCGCTAGAAATTGCATCATCTGAACGCAGAATAATCCTTTCCCCAGAGGGCAGAGTTGAAAGCATTACACAAAAAGAACGTTTTGATGCCCATAGATTAATTGAAGAATTTATGATTCTTGCGAATGTCTGTGCTGCAACCGCGCTTGAAAACAAAAAAGCCCCACTTATTTACCGTGTTCACGATATGCCAAGTGATGCCAAAGTTGCGGCATTGGCTGATTTCTTGGCGACATTAAATATAAAATGGGCCAAAGGTGTGGCTGTAACCCCAAAACGTTTTAACAAAGTGCTTGAGGCGCAACGTGATGGCGAAAACTTCCAAACCATAAATGAAATCATTTTACGTACACAAGCACAGGCCGTTTACGATACGCAAAACCTTGGTCACTTTGGTTTGCAACTTGAGCGTTATGCCCATTTTACAAGCCCAATTAGACGTTATGCTGATTTATCTGTCCATCGTAGTTTAATTGATGCACTTGGCCTTGGTGGAATTGGCTGGGGTGAAAAGCCACCAACCGGTGAAACTTTAAAACGAATTGCGCAGGAAATTTCTGATTGTGAACGCCGTGCAATGGCAGCAGAACGCGACGCAACGGATCGTTATCTGGCGGCATATTTATCCGAAAGAATTGGCGCGGTATTTGATGGTCGTATTACTTCGGTAACTGGTTTTGGTGTCTTTGTTAGGCTTGATGAAACCATGGGTGATGGTCTTGTTCCTGTTTCCAAGTTAGGTGATGAGTATTTTGTTTATGATGAGGCTGCACACAGCCTTATTGGGCAATTTTCAGGCGATCGTTGGGAGTTGGGAATGAAGGTTAAGGTTCGGTTGTTAGAAGCCGCACCTGTTTCCGGTGGATTAATGTTTGAGGTGGTTTCTGATCCTAAAAAAGGGCCGCCGCCAAAATCCACACGTCAAAAACTTGGTGGACGTGCCAGAACAGGTGGACCAAAATTTGGCGAAAGGCGTTCAACCCCAAAAGGTTTAAAAGCAAAAATTGGTAAAAAACGCCGTTAGATTAATAGGTTGGTTCTTCTTGCTCGCGTTTTTTCTCAACTAATTTTACCAAATATGCGCCACCATAATAGAGCAAAAGAAGCGGCAAAGATAATAATAATTGTGAAACCACGTCTGGCGGGGTGATGAAAGCAGCAATTGTGATAATGGCCAAAACTGCATAACGCCCATTTTTAAGCCAAAATTCAGAAGAAACTAAATCAGCTTTTCCCAGAATAAGTTGCACAACGGGAATCTGGAAACAAACGCCAAAACCAATAACCAATGTGGTTATCATATGTATGTAATCGGCAACCTTGCCTTGATAAGTTACTTTTACGCCACCGACTGAATTTGAAATTTCTTGCCGTAATGAAAAATTCATCACCATTGGCATGGCGATATAATACGCCATTGCCGCACCGGCAACAAACAGTACAGGTGCCATAATCATAAATGGGATAAATGCCTTTTTTTCATTGGTATAAAGCCCCGGTGCAACAAAACGATATAATTGCCAAGCAACAATAGGAAACGCCAAGCAAATCCCACCAAAAAGTGCAACATCAAGCTGCGAGAAGACGGTTTCCATTGGCGCTGTATATATTAGACCAAGACCGTCTTTTAATGCATTGGCGCCTTTTAATGCGACCGCAGCCTCTTTGTATGGTTGGATTAAAAATTCTAATATTGGTCGCCAAAAAATAAAACAAACCGCAAAGCCAAGGAATATTGCAAAAATTGAAATAAATAAGCGATTACGCAATTCTTCAAGATGGCTAAGCAAAGGCGCAGAAGAAGCCTCTATCCGTTCTTCATCTTTTGTTGTTTGTTCATCAGTTGGAACATTAATAGTGGATGGGAGTTGTGCTTCATCATCAGGAAGATTTGTCATCTACAACCACCATTTTTTCTGTTTCTTTTATTGGTTCATCTGGAAGTTTGATATTGTCAATAACCGCAGTATTTGAGACATTATCAGCGGAAGCTTTTTCATTTTCTAAAACTGCCTGATTATGTGATGCAATATATTCATCATTAATATGCTCTAATGCTGGATTAGGCTTTTCCTCGGTTTTTGAATTATAAATATCCCTACCCATATCAATCGCGCTATTGAATTCGTCTCGAATTTGATTAATTGGATTTACTTTACGTAATTCATCAAGCTCTTTTCGTAATTCTGTAATTTCCGAATGGCGTGCAATATCTTCAAAATTATTCTTAAATTCATCAGCCATCATACGCATTTTGCGCGTAAATTGACCAAGTGACTTCAATAAATTGGGCAAGTCTTTCGGGCCGACGACCAATAAGGCAACAACGGCAATAACCAACCATTCGCCGAAACCGACACCATCAAACATTCGAAAGCCTTTTACACATCAGTTCAAAGGGAATTATGAATTTGTTGTTTCTTTGTTTACAACAGTCGCGTCAATGGTTTTGGCATCTTCAACACGTTTTGCGTCGTCTGTTTTAACATCTTCATCTTGAAGGCCTTTTTTAAAGCCTTTGATACCTTGTGCCAAATCAGTCATGATGCCTGATAATTTGCCTCTTCCGCCAAAAAATACTAGAACAAGCAGCAAAATTAACAATATCTGGGTTAAACCGGGTGCGTGCATTGTTTTCTCCGCAATTAATAATCTATTCTTATAAGATAATTAGTTGCTATACCAATTACAAGCGAAACAAACTGTAAGACCTGCGGTATGATGTTAAAAATAAGTAATTTTATTCAGCTTCTGTGAAAAAATCGGTCACAAAATCAGCATCATTACCATCTTCTTCAAACTCTAACTCATTATTTGGCGATGTAAATGGTTTTGGTATTTCAAAATCTTTAGGTAAATTTGCACTCAACAACCCTTGCGCCTGAAGTTCTGCCTTGCCTGGTAAATCATCAAGCCCAGATAGGTTGAAGTGCGATAAGAATTGTTCCGTGGTTTTATATGTCATTGGTTTCCCAACTGTGCGCCGTCTTGCACCATATTTAACCCATTTTAATTCCATTAAAAAATCGAGAGTGCCTTTACCAACACTAACCCCGCGAATTTCTTCGATTTCTGCACGCGTACAAGGTTGATGATAGGCGATAATCGCAAGCGTCTCCATCGCTGCATTTGATAATTTTTTGGGTTCTTCACGATGTTTATGTAATAATAATGCCAAATCAGGTGAAGTTTGGAAACGCCAGCCGCCACCAACTTCAACCAAGGTAACCCCACGCCCCTTATAATGACGTTTAAGGCGGGCAAGTGCATTACCAACCCCCTCTTCAGCCCCAATATATTCGGCAATTTCAGATGGCCTTAAAGGTTCAGAACTTGCAAATAAAATTGCCTCTACCGCCCGCTCCAAATCATCGATTTCTTGTGCCAAGATATCGGCACTATCGGCAAGGTCATATTCTGGTTTCGCGGTTGAATGATTAAGAAGTGCAATTTTTTTTACAGCATCATATATTTCGCGTTCTGTGTCATCATTACTCATGGCAGTTTTGCCTTTTTGTTTTGAATATAAACTTCCTCAAAATTTGATAATTGTCTTATGTTTAAATCGCCACCTTTGACCATTTCCAAACTAGCCGAAAACAGACCAGCGTAATAAGATGATGGCGGCGGTGCATCCACTGTTTTCTTTATGTCAGATGGTGCAAATTCGCCAAGCTTATGCCATGCAGTGTCTTGCGGTAATTTTTCGCGTAGATTATTGCGCGCTTCTTCAAGACCATAAACAGGCCAATTTTTGACTGTATGAACGCGGCTTTTTTGTTTATTACGTTGTCGACAATATGCTTTTAAAAGATCCAGTAAATCAGCATTTTCAATTAATTTAGTAACCGAAACACCAAGTTCGGCTGCACCACGAACAAAAATATCACTTCCAGTTTGCGGCATTGCCATAATTTTTGCGCCACTGTTGCGCATTGTCTCAAGTCTTTTGAGGCGCCACGCAAGGTGTGACGACAAAAGCTCTGGCGCGGTTTCTTTATCGTCTTCATTTTTTTTCGGAAGCAATAAACGTGACTTTAAATATGCCAACCACGAAGCCATAACCAAATAATCGGCAGCTATTTCTATTCTCTCTTTTTTTGCCTTAGTTACAAAATCAAGATATTGATCCACAAGCTTAAGAATTGATATACGTGTTAAATCAACCTTTTGACTTCGGGCAAGTTCAAGCAATAAGTGAAGCGGGCCTTCAAATCCATCGACATCAACAATCAATGAGACGCCGTCATATTTTGCGGCATCAATCTTAATCTCATTGTCTTCAAATAATTCTGGTGACGACAAAAAAACCTCTTAAACGCCCAATTAAACCCTTTCTGTTGGGTCTGGCGCCAAGGCAAGCATTGTACCTTTTTCAATACCTGTCAAGGCAGCAAAGCGCGACCATGCGTCTTCATGATTAAATGTTTTTGTATTGCCTTTGACAATTTTTTCGGAATTAATTGCGCGCTCTAAAGCAATATTATCAAGTTCTGGACATGCGGCAGTAAATTCAACACGTTGATCTAGTGGTGCATTGCAAAGCATCGCAACGTCGCATCCGGCGTTTATTGCGCCTTTCGCCTTTTCTTCTAAGCTGCCTTTAAGTGCCTTCATAGATATATCGTCTGTCATAAGAAGGCCATTAAAACCAAATTCTTCACGAATTAAATTTTTGATGATTGTAGGTGACAATGTTGCGCAATGTTCACTATCAAGGCTTGTATATTTAACATGCGCCGTCATGGCCATTGGTGCATTATTCAATGCTTTAAATGGCGTGAAATCTATTTGCAATTCTTGAAGGCTTTCTTCCACAACCGGTAATTCATGGTGGCTATCTGCCCGCGCGCGACCATGACCAGGAATATGTTTTATAACGCTTGCAACCTTTCCATCATGTAATCCATTTATTGCAGCCTGACCTAATTTTGAAATAGTTTCTGGGTTTTGCGAAAATGCGCGATCGCCAATAACAGAATGCGCCCCATTAATTGATAAATCAACACATGGCGCACAATCAGCATTAATACCAACTGCACGTAATTCAGCGGCAATTAGTAAGTGGTGCAAATATGCGGCTTCTAGTGCCTTTTCTTGATCTTCTTTAAAAATACGACCATAAATCTCATTTGGTGGGAATTGTGGAAATTGTGGTGGCTTTAGTCGCTGTACACGACCCCCTTCTTGATCAAGGAATATCAAACAGTCGCGATCAACACTATTTCGAATATCGTCACAAAGCTTGCGAATTTGGGTTGGGTTTTGACACGACCTTCCAAATAAAATGAAAGCCCAAGGCTGTGCGGATTTGAAAAAGTCTGCTTCTTCTTTACTTAACTCTGTTCCGGCAACATCAATAATTGCAGCTTTCATATCTAATATCCATTGTTAAAATTCAAAAAAATGGGACATCTTAATAAATAAGATGCCCCTTTATAAATCAGATTCTTTTACAAATTAATTGGATGGTATGCAATTTGCGCCATTTGCCTTCGCTTTAGAGCAGAAAGCTACAACTTGATCCCTACTTTCAAAGCCAGTTGCTTTGATACGATACCAAGTTCCTTTTGCACCTAAATCAGCTTTTACAACGCCAGCCGCACCAGTAAGGCCACCAGAACGGTATTTTGCCAACGCTGCATCTGCCTGTGCTTTATCTTTGAATGAGCCGAGCTGTGCAGAATAAGAACCAGTTGATGCCGGTTTACTATCTTCCTTAACCGCTGGCTTAGCAGGTGTTGTTGTTGCAGGTTTTGCAGCGGCTGTGGTTGTAGATTTAGATGCAACAGGTGCAGGTTTAGTTGGTGTAACAGCTGGCTTGGCCACAGGTTTTGTTGCATCAGCTGCCGGATGTGGTGGGGTTACGCTAGTTGCAGGTTTTGTTGCAGTTGTTGGTGAAGAAACCGCATTTTGGCTAACCAGTGGTTCTTCAGATGCGCCCATTGCCCGAACTTCAAGCGGAGGCGGCGCATTTGCACCAACCGCATTAACAGCATCTGCACCATCAATGGCATTAGCAGATACATCCCCCTCAATAGGGGTTTCTTTAAAGGATTCGGAATTTGCCGCCACTTGTGGGGTTTGCCCGTCGTTTGATTTGCCACCTTTGTAAATTGCAAAAACGATGGCACCAAAAACCAAAAGTAAAAGAACTATACCAGCAAGAATATATGGCCCACGTCCTGCGCCGTCTTTTTCATCGCGCGCATCAAAAGTCATAAATCCTTCTTCGTCTTCTTCCTCATAGTCGAATGGATCTTCATCATATTTTGCCATTTTCGAACTCCGTTATATTTTTTGTGGCAGTGTAGGTATTATAATGTTCTGTCAAGGTTAAACAAACGCCTATGCTCATCTATTGCAAAATCATCTGTTAATCCAGAGATATAGTCACATACATGTCGCATAAGTTTTGCCTCGTCTTTAAAGTCGATATTCTGCCACATAGGCGGCAAAGTATCTGGCTCATTGACGAATACATCAAACAATTCTTTTACGATTCGGCGCGCTTGAGAACGGGCACGATTCACTTTCCAGTGGCGATACATTTTTGCGAATAAAAATTTACGTAATAAACCCGCTTTTATAAGCATATCTTCTGAAAAACCAACTAATGGGACACCAATATTACGCACATCATCCGCAGTTTCCGGTGCATATTTATCAATTCGTTTTTTAGTTTCATTAACAAGGTCATTGACCCAGATACCAATCAACCTGCGTATAGCTTCTGCCTTGATACGATTTGACGAAATTTTAGGGTATTGTTCCGAAACTTGCGCAAAGATTTCGCCAACCCATGGAACTTCTGATGAAACATCGTCAACAGTAAAAATCTCGGCATGAAGACCATCGTCCAAATCATGATTATTGTATGCAATATCATCTGAAACCGCTGCCACTTGTGCCTCTAATGAGGCAAAAGAAGTTAGGTTTAGATCAAAACCATTATTAATACTCTTCCAAACTTCTGGTAGATTATCATACTCTGCAATTGAGCCAATTAAAGGGCCATTGTGTTTTACTGTGCCTTCTAATGTTTCCCATGTAAGGTTCAAGCCATCAAAATGAGGGTATATTTGTTCCATTTTAGTGACAACGCGAATGGTTTGGGCATTATGGTCAAAACCACCCCACCCGTTCATTGCTTCATCAAGAACGTGTTCGCCAGTATGTCCAAAAGGCGGATGTCCCAAATCATGGGATAATGCACATGCCTCTGCTAAATCTTCGTTTAATCTTAATCTGCGTGCGACGGAGCGTGCAATTTGCGATACTTCTAGAGAGTGCGTAAGGCGTGTGCGGTAAAAGTCACCCTCATGGGCAACAAAAACTTGGGTCTTGCCTTTAAGCCTTCTAAAAGAACTGGAATGTATGACCCTGTCACGGTCACGTTCGAATGGCGTTCTAAACGCACTTTCGGATTCATTATGTCTTCTACCACGACTTTTATTAGGGTTTGAAGCATAAGAAGCCTGAGTGGAAATATCAAATCTGTCCATAAATTTTCTTCTACTACTTTATTTTACTACAACAAATAATATATAATGAATTGCAATAGTGTTTAAATGACGAAAATTACTACCATTATATAAATAAAAGCGGTTAACAAAAAGAGAATCAATTATGGCGCAAGCTAATGAAATAGGACAACATCAATTCTTAATTACCGATAATGCAGCAGTGCGCATAAATTCGATGCTTGAGAATGATAAGAAATATGCTTTTAGAATTTCTGTTGAAGGTGGTGGCTGTTCAGGTTTTCAATATGACTTTAGCCTTGCTGAAGCGCCAAATGATGACGACATTGAATTTTTAAATGGCGACGCCCGCGTTTTGATTGATGAAACTTCTATCGAATTTTTAGAAGGCGCCCGTTTAGAGTGGGTTGAAGATTTGCTTGGCTCTTCGTTTCGGGTTAAGAATCCGAATGCCCGTTCTTCTTGTGGATGCGGCATTTCGTTTTCTGTTTAGGATTTATATGACACGTATCGCCTGCTTTAATGTTAATTCTGTTAATGCCCGACTTAATAATTTGATTTCATGGCTTGTTAGTTCTGCACCTGATATTGTATGCCTTCAAGAATTGAAATGTATGGAAGAAAACTTTCCATATGATGAGATTGAAAGCATTGGATATAATTGCAAGGTTTTTGGTCAAAAATCATATAATGGCGTTGCTATATTATCCAAATACCCAATTGAATTAGAAAATAAAGGTATTCCAGACTTTAGCGATGAGCAGGCAAGGGTAATTGAAGCAATTATCAGCCTGCCTAATAATAAGTCGGTGCGCGTCATTAGTGTTTATTGCCCCAATGGTAATCCAGTAATTAATGAAAATGATGAGCTTAGTAATAAGTTCAAATATAAACTAAGTTTTATGGATGCGCTTAATAAGCATGTCAAAAACCTTCTTAGATATGAAGAAAATTTTGTTATTTGTGGCGACTGGAATATTATCCCACGGGAGGAGGATTGTTATGATCCACAAGTTTGGATGGGTGATGCGTTATTTCGCCCTGAATCACGTGGGAAATGGCACGAACTGTTAAATCTTGGCCTTACCGATGTCTTTATGGCATTAGATGGTCGTACGCATCAATATACGTTTTGGGATTATCAAGGCGGCGCATGGGCACGAAATTTCGGGATACATATTGATACACTATTACTAAGCCCAAATGCTGCAGATTGTGTAAAAGGTTATAAAATTTGGCGCGATGAACGTGACCTTCCAAAAGCATCAGATCACGTTCCTGTTAGCGCAGATTTTGAATTTTAGTCTTGCGAGTTCTCCGCTATTGTAGATGGCACGCCTTCCCGCTTTTTGTGATAGGCATATGAACCAACACAAACCAAAGCAAGATTTATGAAACCTGAAAATGTCCCCATACAAAAGTAATATAATATATATTTGGGGCTAAGAGCAGCCACAAAGCTTTCAGGAAATAAATTTTTGGCATTGTCAGGGTTAAAAGTTGACATGCCAAATATAGCGCCTAACGAACCTTGAACAATTAATGATGCAATCATCGCAAGTATGAACGCCAATACGTATGCACCCATATATGACCAAAATTGCGGTTTTGTCTCTGAAATTACTTCTTTTAGTTTGAAACGACCATTTGCAACACTAATAACGCCATATTGTGAAACCGCTATTACAAACCAAATCATTGCAACTGTAACAATTGCCATTATAATCGGGGTCGCATAATTCCCAACCACACCCGTTGCCGCAAAAATACCGCCTAATAATCCAGCTGCAAAAAAGCTACCAACATATATTGCTGCGATAACCAATATTGCAATTAAAAGATTATTTTCATCTTTACCCCAAGTGAGGCCATAAAAACCAATTTCTTGATTTTTTACGGTTTTACGCAAGGCCATAGCCATAATCATCATACCAAATGCAATGCTAATAATAAAAGTTACAGCAACCATCCACCAATTAAGAGAGCCAAAAATATTTAAAACATCTTGTTCGGATGGTTTAGCACTACCCATCGCAGCCATTTTGCGCATTATTCCGAAATAACCAGTAGCAGACAACATTAGTACTGAAGCCACCTGAAATATGCCGTACATCAAGGAATAGCGTAAAACGAATTTCGTGTGCAGTTTAGTAAATTCAAAGACCGATACCGAGGCTTCGGATGGGGAAAATTTATTAAGCATTAAATATACTTTCTGATTAACTGAATCAATATCTCGCAATTGTAATAAATAATGACTAAATCGGCTCTATGACAAATTCAATAGAAATTCACGTTATCGGCGCTGGTTTAGCAGGTTCAGAAGCAACATGGCAAATTGCAAATCAGGGCTTAAAAGTTACTTTACATGAAATGCGCCCAAATAAGCTTACGGATGCGCACCATACCGGCAATTTTGCGGAAATGGTTTGTTCTAATTCATTTCGCTCTGATGATAGCGATTATAACGCGGTTGGCCTCATTCATTATGAAATGCGTAAGTGTAATTCAATTATAATGGCTTGTGCTGATGATAATAAAGTTCCTGCGGGATCAGCGCTTGCGGTTGATCGTGATGGCTTTGCGCAAAGTGTGACTGAACGTCTTAAAGATCATCCAAATATTTCAATCGAATATGGTGAAATTTCATCGCTTGATGAATTTGGCGATAATCCTGTAATTATTGCAACTGGGCCGCTTACTTCTGAAAATCTTGCTAAATCAATTTTGGCACAAAGTGGCGAAGACGAGCTTTCATTTTTTGATGCAATTGCCCCTATTGTTTATAAAGAAAGTATCAATTTTGAAAAGGCATGGTACCAAAGTCGTTATGACAAGGTTGGTCCAGATGGTGATGGTGCAGATTATATTAATCTACCGCTTGAAAAAGATGAATATTACGCCTTTATAAATGCATTATTAGAAGGCGAAAAAGCCGATATAAAACAATGGGAAGGCACGCCGTATTTTGAAGGATGTTTACCGGTTGAAGTAATGGCAGAGCGTGGCGTTGATACTCTAAGGTTTGGTCCTTTAAAGCCGGTTGGGTTAATTAATCCACATACTGCCTCAAGACCTTATGCGGTTGTTCAACTTCGCCAAGATAATAAAATTGGCACACTTTATAATATGGTTGGTTTCCAAACCAAGCTTAAACATGGTGCACAAACCGAAATTTTTAAAATGATACCAGGGCTTGAAAATGCGCAATTTGCAAGACTAGGCGGTATTCATAGAAATACTTTCTTAAACTCACCAAAGATTTTGGATGAACAATTGCGTATGAAATCAAAACCAAACCTCCGCTTTGCCGGTCAAATAACTGGGTGTGAAGGTTATGTTGAAAGTGCCGCTATTGGTCTTTTGGCGGGGCGTTTTACATCGGCACAAGTTTTAGGGAAAACTTTAAATTCGCCACCGATAACTACGGCATTGGGTGCAATTTTGAACCATGTTACAAATGGTCATGTTGAAGGCAAAAAAGGCACTTTCCAACCAATGAATGTTAATTTTGGTCTATTCCCAGAATTGGATCAAGATGCAATGAATGAGGTTAAAAAAGTTAAAGGAAAAGAAAGAGATAAAGCGAAAAAATTAGAAATAACAAAACGTGCAAAAAATGATTTAGAAACTTGGAGATAATTATTCTATATCAGGTGCGTCTTTCACTAGTTTTTGAATTCTGTGTTGTTTTGTATATTCGTCTTCATCGCTTTCTTGAATTTCTTTTATCTCTTTATTGATTGCTACGTTCTGTTGGATTTTGTTATTCGCATCCTGAATTTTTTGCGCGGCAATTCCAACTTCTGAATCTTTAGGACTAAAGAAGCCAGCAATTTTTGCGGCAAAGCCAATTTTATTATAATAATTGCTAATTTTATCGACCGCTTTGTCGGTTGCAATATCTTGTTGGCGTTGCGACATGTCGGGGTCGAAATCCGCCAATAGGCTCATTATTTTGTCTTTTTCTTCATTTGAACGTTTCGAAAATTCTTTGCTTGGGTCAATTCCGTTATTTCGTAAAATTCTATCTTTTATGACCTTTATTCTTTCATTGGCATCTTCTTCGGTAATCTTTTTATTACTTAAATCGGTGCGAATATCGTAATAGGCCTTTTTATTGAAATCCATAAATTTATCGCCACTATCGAATTTTGGCTCTGCCTTTAAATCATTACGGACATCTGCAAACGTATCGCCTTCATGTGGTGATAATGGGCTTAGAATTTCAGGTTCATCTTGGTCAAAATGAATTTGATCACGCATATAGAATGCGTAACCACCACCTGTAATCAAAATTAAAAGAATGAATTGTATGAAAACTTTTACTGACATACTAACCCCACAATTTGCGTATTAAAAAGCAAAATAGTTAAGGTTTGGTTGTAATAATTTATAATTCTATTTTTATTTGAAAATATATTTATTATAATCAGAAACCAATACTCGGTAAAAGATCTTGATGAAGCTCAATCTTAACATAATATGCATACCATGCACATAATAACAATAATAATAGAATTAGTTGCATCGCCCCTTTTATAGACATGAAAGCCTCCATACCTGCGGGTAATTGTATTATCAGATGCTTAATTAATGCTTACTAATTTAAATAAAATAAAAAACTCAAATCTTATTAGTTTGCATTTTCTTTAATTTTTTTAGAGGCTTCATCAAAAGCTTTGATTACCTCTTCATCATTTATTTCAACATCGTTATTTTGCATTGTTCCATCTGCAACGCCTTGTGTTGAATTATCAATTTGTTGCTGAGGCTGTGGTTTGGTCAATGCATCGAAATGGTTTGCAAATTGCACAAGTGTAAATGCTAGAATAATGCAATCTAATACGAGTAAACGTAATTTCCATTTTGACGGAACAAATAAATAAAACATGCCACCCTCTTTATCCGAAAACTACACAGAAATGAATAAAATAGGGTTTAATAATCAATAAAATTTTATTCAACTTTATACTTTAGCTGAACGATAGCCATTTTATTATCCGTTGAAAGTATGCTTGGTGATTGCGTATCTAATGATTTAGAGACGTAATTTTCATATCTTGCCTGATATAATGTTCCAAATGCAGGCAAATATCTGCATAATTGTTAAGCGAGCAAATGAAATACCAATATTATATAAATTTAATCGCCACCCCGCGTTGGCGGAAATATGCCTGCATTAATTTGCGACCTTGGCGGTTATTCTGCGCAAGTTTAGCGGCTTCAAATTCAGCCTCTTTGACCCCATTTTCTTTCATAGCTGATTTTAGTTCAGAGATTTTAATATCTAAATCCTGATTATCGTTTTCTAACGCGTGATAAATTGAATCAATGATTGCCTTCAAAGCCATTTTAAATTCCTTAATATACATCTTTTCTTAATAGGCGCCCCTGCTCTACTTTCCACTCGCGGTCTTTAGTTGCCTCACGTTTGTCATGAGATTTTTTACCACGGGCAAGTGCTAATTCAAGTTTTGCAAGACCCTTATCGTTAAAATACATTTTTAGTGGCACGAGTGTTCTTCCCTCGCGCTCTATCGCACCGATTAATTTATTGATTTCTTTTGTCTTTAGCAATAATTTTCGGTGTCTTTTAGGCTCATGATTAAAGCGGGATGCCGGCCCATATTCAGCAATATACGAATTTATAAGCCATATTCCGCCATTTTCAGCACTCGCATATGATTCAGCAATATTGGCCTTACCCATTCGCAGAGATTTAACCTCAGTACCAGTTAGAACTATGCCGGCCTCATATGTGTCTTCAATCAAATAATCAAAACGCGCGCGTCGATTTTCGGCAATAAGTTTTCTTGCCGCCATTCGTGCATTAATTTTCTTTTGATCAACCGACATTAAAGCCCTGCTTTAATCATCGCATCTTTGACGATTTTTTTGCTTTCATCAGAAATTTCAACTAATGGAAGGCGGACTTCTGGTGAACAAAGACCCATTTCAGCCATAACCCATTTAGTACAAACTAAACCAGGTTCGGTAAAAATCGCCCTTTGTAGAACATCAATTTTTGCATTAAGAGCGCGTGCAGCAGCAAAATCACCCTTTTTAACAAGTGATTGCAATTGTGCAGCTTCTTTTGGCATAATGTTTGATAAAACTGAAATTGCACCTTTTGCGCCATATGCGGCAAAACCAAGATTATGATTGTCGTCACCCGATAAAACTGCAAAGCCTTCTTTACAGGCGGCATAATTAAGGACGGTTCTCGATGGGTCGCCAGCAGAATCTTTCAAGGCAACAATATTTTTATGCTTTGCGATTTCACCTAGTGTAGAAGGTAAAATATCAATGCCTGTACGACCTGGAATATTATAAACAACTATTGGCAAATCAACGGCGTTACAAATTGCATTAAAATGCGCAATAATGCCTTTTTGATTTGGTTTATTATAATATGGCGCAACATGAAGTGCGCCATCCGCACCAAGCTTTTTTGCCATTTCGGTGTGTTCAATAGCCGCAACAGTATCATTAGAGCCGCAGCCGGCAATTACAGGGACGCGCCCGCTGGCAACCTCAACAGCAAGTTCAAATACGCGCCAATGCTCTTTATCATTCAAAGTTGCACTTTCACCAGTTGTTCCAACAGGAACAACGCCATTGATGCCCAAATTTATTTGGCGCTCCAACAAGTCTTGGAAGCACTTCTCATCCAATTTCCCATTTTTAAAGGGTGTAATAAGTGCAGTAATTGCGCCGGAAAATAGTGGTGAATCGTGGTTTGTCATTCCTTCTTAAAAGCACTTTAGTAGATAAATGGCAAGAATTTTGTCATTAATACTTAGTAGTAGTTCATTTGTAGCTATTACACTTGCCATAAAGGTCGAAATACGTTTAAAGCGCCTTCTGGAGAATAGAATGACCTCAAAAGCCCGTTCTAATAAAAATGGACTTGCTTCATTTTGCGCTTTTTCAAGCCTTTTTATTGCGTCCCAAGCGCTTGCACAGGATAAAAATATTCCAACGTCCGTTCCAGTTCCCATGAATGGATCTGCTATGAATGGGCCAATAAATATCCCTGCTGATGTTCCAACATCGGTAATAGTTCCAATGACGCCATTTATTCCGGCGACACCGCTTGAAGCTATAAAGGCAGGACTTGCCGCAGAACGTGCAAAGAATTGGGTTGAGATCAGAAGATTATATTCAATCGCACAAGAAGATTATGTTAAATCCGCACTTTTATGGATGATTGTTACCGATCCATCTTCTGATGCCACTTTTTTTGATTTTGATAAAGCATTGAAAGAATTGAATTATTATCCAGGCATTGCAGATGTTCGTATGCGTGCTGAGATGCAAATTGATAATTTTGCACTTTCACCACAGCAAAAAATAGATTTTTTAAAGCGTACCGAAATTGGCCTTAAAAACAATGGCCCAGTTACGGGTGAAGGAATGCTTTCACTGGCGTCTGCATTGCTTGCAACGGGTCAGAAAGATGAGGCAAGAGCCTATATATCAAAAGCATGGCGAACTTTTAAATTTGATTCCAAAAAACAGGCAAATTATCTCAATTTGTATCAATCTTACTTAACTCCTGAAGACTTTGATAAACGCGTTGATCTTTTAATTTGGAATGATAGAGCAACACAGGCAAAGCCTTTGTTTCCTTTCATGACTAGTCAGGGGAAGATAAATGTTAATGCGCGCCTTGGCATTGCCAATGAAGAAGGCGCTGTCATTAGTGGTGCTGCCCTTGACGACCGTGGTATTTTATATGAACGGGTTGTAAACCTACGTAAGCAAGACAAAAATGCCGAGGCATTAGACCTACTTTTAAAGATTGATTCAAACGGGCTTCCCGAATCTGCACAAGAGGATATTTGGAAAGAACGCCGCATTTTACTTATTGAGGCTTTACGATCAAAGCGCTATGATGATGCATACAAAATTGTATCACAGCATGGTTTGAGTTCTGGACAGAAGTTTGCCGATGCAGAATTTGTTGCTGGCTGGATTTCTCTACGCTTCCTTAATAATCCAAATCAGGCATTAAAACATTTTACAGCACTTGATAAAGCCGTTGAAACCTCGATGAGTAAATCACGTGCTTATTATTGGCTTGGTCGTACATATGAAGCCATCGGCGACAAAAAAAATGCTAATGCCTTTTATACCAAGGCACTTGTTTATCCTACTTTTTACTATGGCCAACTTTCTGCCGCTCGTCTTGCTGCTGAACGCGGACAAAAAGCAATTCTAAGCTTACCGCATGAAGCGCGGGCAAGTAGAGATGATATAAATCGCCTTAACGCAAATCCATTAATGAAAATTGCAACTGCATTCTCTGATATGGGTGAAAGATCGCTTTTTGTAAGATTTGCTTTTGCACTAGATGACACTTTAAAAACCAATGGCGAGCACCAAGCATTAAGTGAATATGCGCGCTCAAAAGGCGAAAATTTAGTTGGTATTCGCGTTGCAAAGGCAGGCCTTAACCGTGGCATTATTGCTACCGAAGCCGCCTTCCCTGTTATTCCGATTCCAAGAATTGACGGTTATCATCAGGCCGAAGACGCATTTACCCTTGCCATCACACGCCAAGAAACTGAATTTAATGAAAGTGCAAAATCTGGCGCTGGCGCATTGGGTTTGATGCAATTTTTACCATCAACTGCCCGCTCACAAGCTAATAAGATGGGTATTCCACATGATACATCGTGGTTAATTTCTCGCCCACAGCATAGTTTAACACTTGGTTCGGCACATCTTGCTGATTTGGTCGATAGGTTTAATGGATCTTATGTGCTTGCAATTATTAGTTATAATGCAGGTCCTGGTCGTTCTTCACAATGGATAGATACCTACGGCGAAATTCGTGAAGTTGATGCAGATACTGCAATCGACTGGGTTGAAATGATACCATTTTCAGAAACCAGAAATTATGTCCAACGGGTTTTGGAAAATATTCAGGTTTATCGTGCAAGGCTTAATAAAGATAGCGCACCAATCGAAATATTGAACGATTTGACACGCGGCACAAAACCAGCACCCTTTTTTAAAGTAAATATTGCACCAGAAGCATTACAAGCACCACCAGAAGAACAGTAACAAAGCTATATTATCAAAACCAGTGCTTGATAAACTCTCTAAGCGTTGCTAAATGATATATTATAACACTTACTTGGTATGATATGACGCTTGAATTTATAAATTTGGGAATTGGTTACGAACAAAAAGTATTATTTTGTGACCTTAACGCATCACTAAAGTCTGGCGAAAGCTTGGCTATTATGGGCTGTAATGGTGCGGGTAAATCAACATTATTAAAAACTCTAGCATTACGTAAAAAGCCTTATGCTGGAGATATTTTATTGAATGGTAAGCCAATTAAATCAGGCGATATAGGATACCTTCCTCAATCGTCTAATATCATCTCGGATATTGGTATTAGCGCAGGTGAATTTGTAAAATTAGGCCTAAATAATAAAATAACAAATGCTGAATTTATCAAATATTTTGATGATTATGAGCTGGGTGAAATTATTGATACACAGCTAAATGAGTTATCAGGCGGGCAGCTCAATCGCCTGCAAATGGTTCGGATTGATTTACAAAACCCATATGTTTTACTTTTTGACGAACCGTTTGCATATCTTGATAATTCAAGTCGCAATATTTTGATAAAAAAGATAGCTGAATGGAAACAATTAGGAAAAATCATAATTGTTTCGGTGCATGATGAAAGATTAACTCTTGAATTTGACCACTTTCTAACGCTAGATGGTAAAAATGCACTATGGGAACAAAAAATGAAAGCCCATAATAAAGATTGCGCGCTTGCTGGTTGCGCCCTTGCAGGATGCTAATATGACCATTGCAGACCAACAGGTTGTTTATGCGATTATAACCATTATTGCACTTGTTATTGGTGCCACGCCGATTGGTTTCTTTCTAATCAATCGTAAAATGTCTCTTGTAACCGATGCAATGGGGCACACAATTTTACCTGGTGCTGCATTAGGTGCAATAATTGGACATAATGCAGATTGGGCAATCCTTTTAGGTGCAACAATTACAGGTGTTGTTTTATTTGTGCTTGCAGCCAAAATGCCTAAAATTGCACGCCTTGGAGAAGATACAAATTTTGCGATTTTTTATCTTGGCGCTTTAGCAACTGGTTTATTGCTTGCCGATTCAGGGCGCGGTGACGTTCACCTTGATGACTTATTATTTGGAAATATTTTTGCAATCTCAACCACATCACTGTTATTTACATTGGTGATAAGTGTGATTGCAATTATAGGAATGTCTATAATATTTAAACCGCTTTTGCTTGATACAATTGATAGTGAATATGCAATTGGTTTAAAGTCAGCTATTATTGCAAAGCAGGTATTTTATGCAATTCTTGCATTAATTGGTGTCGCTGCATTTAAAGCAGTCGGAACACTTTTGGCGGTAGGAATAATAATTGGGCCATCTGCATTTGCGATTATCTGGGCAAAATCAATAAAATTACAATTCACCGTTGCTGCCATATTCGGTGTAATCTGTGCAGTATTGGGGACATTAATTGGTCATTTATTTGCCCTAAAGGCTTCTGCACTAATTATATTATTTATGGTGATTTCAATAATTATTTCGATTTTTATCAAAAATAGCAAAAATTAATTATCCTATATTGCATATAAGCAACATATTCTTGCAAAATATACATTTGCATTTTTTGCGGGCTAGATTATTGTGTGTTTAAAATAACTAATAAGGTCACATGATGCCAAAATCACTATTTGAAGATGTAAAAATTTGTCTATCTGTTCTTACCCGCTTTCCGGTTAGCACTAGCCTATCAACCCTTCCTGAGGATGGTGAAGACAGGTTAAAACGAATTGGTAAGGCATACCGCGCCGCACCCGTTGTCGGCTTAATTGCCGGTGTTGTTGGTGCTTTTGCATATCTCGTTGGTAGTTCTATGACCGGAAGTCCGGTTTATCTTGCCGCCGTAATGGCAGTTGGTGCACAGTTGCTTATTACCGGTGGCTCACAAGAAATTGGGTTCTCAAAAGTGATTTCACTACGCCCACATCCTTCGGCTGATCAAAATGGTCATGATGAGTCGGCTGGTGTCGCTGCGGGTACATTGGCAACTATGATTATGATGTTGCTTAAGATATTTTTGATTGGTGAACTTGCAACGCCTTGGGCCGCTGGTATGGGCTTGATTGCAAGTGCGGCATTGGGACGTGCGGCACAGGTGCAATTAATGGCGTTTAGTTCTGATAATTCATCTGCACAACCTTCAAAAGTTGATGCAACAACTTCTATGGTTGTTGGCGCGGCGATTGGTGGCGTTGCGCTTTTATTTGCATCTGGTTTGCAGTTTTATTTACCAGTTATTGGTGCAGTTATCGGGATTGCTATTTCAACCCTTGTGTTCTTTGGCTTTACAAAATCACGCCACCATCTTGATAATCTAAACGTAAAAGAAGCACTAAGCCTTGTTGTTGAAATTGGTGCTCTTTACGGTATCGTAGAATTAATGCCTGTTGGATTTAATTAAATTAGTAATAATTTGAACAAGACAATTTCATCGCCCTGTATTTTGGTCTGCCACATTGATCAAACTACTGGGCTTTGTCTTGGGTGTTATCGCAATATTGAAGAAATTGGCAATTGGACCAAGTATTCAGAAGAAAAGCGGCTTGAAATAATGGCACAATTGCCAAGCCGTAAGCTTGAGTTTAATTTGCCTTAAAGGCGGATAAAATGACTTTTGATACAATTATTAAAAACGGCACACTGGTTAACCACAATGGCATCGGTGAAGGCGATATCGCAATTAAAGACGGTAAAATTGCGGGTATTGGTGATTTTAAAACCGCCCATGCCAACAAGATAATTGATGCCAAAGGTTTACATATACTTCCAGGAATAATTGATTCACAAGTTCACTTCCGTGAGCCTGGGCTTGATTATAAAGAAGATCTTCAAACCGGCGCGAATGCTGCGGTTCTTGGTGGTGTCACGGCGGTTTTTGAAATGCCCAATACCAATCCAACAACATCCACTAATTACGCACTTGATGACAAGTTAAATCGTGCCGCTGGTCGTATGTCTTGTGATTATGCGTTTTACGCCGGTGCAACTAACGATAATATTGACGATTTAGCAGAGCTTGAACGACATGAAGGATGTGCAGGCATTAAAGTGTTCATGGGTTCATCCACAGGAAGCCTATTGGTAAAGGATGATGAAAATGTTGGGCGGATTCTTTCAAAAATAACACGGCGCGCCGCATTCCACTCAGAAGATGAGTTTATTTTAGAGCAAGACAAATCAAAAATTCGTGCGGGTGATCCATCGTCGCATTATGAAGCACGCAGTCATATTGCCGCCCTCACCTGTACGCAGCGTCTGGTTCGCCTTGCAAGGCAATACAAAAAACGTATTCACGTTCTGCATGTTTCAACATTTGAAGAAATGCAATTTCTTAAAGATCATAAGGACTTAGTTTCTGTTGAGGTTTTACCCAACCATTTGTCATTTTATGGCCCAGATATTTATAAAAAAATCGGCACATATGCACAACAAAATCCTCCAATACGCGAAAAGCACCATCATGATGCTTTATGGGATGCCGTGCGCAATGGTTTGGTTGACGTTTTGGGGTCGGATCACGCGCCGCATACAATTGAGGAAAAACAAAAACCTTATCCCTCTTCACCGTCTGGAACACCTGGCGTGCAAACAATGCTTCCGGTTATGCTAACCTATGTAAATGAAGGTAAATTATCCCTGCTGCGTTTGGTTGATTTATTATGCCATGGGCCAAATCGTATATTTGGAATTGCCGGTAAGGGTCGTATGGCTTTGGGATACGATGCCGATATAACGATTGTTGACCTTAAAAAACAGCAAATGATAACAAATGATAGCATTGTTTCTAAATCAAAATGGACACCTTTTGATGGATTTATGGCAAAGGGCTTCCCTACACATACTGTTGTCCGTGGTGAAATTGTTATGACAAATGGTGAAATTATTGCTAGTGGTAAAGGTAGACCGATTCAATTTCAGGAAAACTTGAAGAAATAAATGCTACCAACGCCATATATATTACCGACCCGTGTTAATGTTGAAAAGCGCGCCGATGGTGCACTTCTTATTACAAACCCAAATCCAATGCGTTCAACATTCAACAATGTTGTTGAGCCAATTAGGCATCACGCACAAAAACAACCAAATAAGCTTTGGCTTTGTGGTAAAGTGGATAATGAATGGGTTAAAGTAACCTATTCACAAGGCTACAAGATTATAAATAACCTTGCGGCATTTTTATCTAATTACCTGAAACAAGGAGATATTGTTGGTATTGTATCTCCAAATTCTTTGATGCATGCATTCTTAACCTATGCATTGCCAATTATTGGCGCAGTACCTGCACCCATAACACCTGCATATTCATTAAAGGCAAAAGATGCGGGTCGTTTAAATGATGTATTAGGGCTTTTAAAAGCAAAAGCAGTCTTTTGTGAGGGCGAGAAGTTTAATCATATTCCTAATTGGTTAGAAAATACGGTTGATTTTATTTTCACCAAAGATGTTGCGACCAAAAACAATAAAACCATTTGCCTCGATAATATTGAGACATCTGAAAAAGAATTTGATATTGAAAGTATTGACCCACAAAATCTTTGTAAAATATTACTTACTTCTGGCTCAACAGGATTGCCAAAAGCGGTTGGAATATCACACTATAACCTTACCCAAAATGCTTCACAGATTAAGGCAACCTTTGATCCAGTAAAAGAAAAAGAAATGTGGCCAGACGGTATGATTATGATTAATCACCTTCCGTGGTCGCATTCATTGGGTGGCAATGCGGTTTTAAATATGCTTACCGATTCTGGTGACACACTTTGGATTGATGACGGCAGCCCAACCCCTGAAGGCATTATAAAAACAATTGCCAACATAAAAGAAATAAAGCCAAACTATCATAATACTGTTCCAATCGGTTGGTCTTTGCTTGCTGAATATCTTGAAAAAGATGATGTCCTTGCGAAAGCATTGTTTGGTGACTTGGTTTTAATGCAATATGGCGGCGCCGCATTAACCCAAGAACTTTATAACAGATTACAAAATGTGGTGCGTAAAGTACGCGGTGACATTATTTCGGTTGCGGCTGGATATGGGGCAACTGAAACTGGGCCAACCGCCTGCACGGTACATTTTCCAAACGATACTATGGGGCTTGTTGGGCTTCCTGTGCCTGGCGTTGTTTTAAAGCTTGTACCACATAATGATAAGATGGAAGTTCGTATCAAAAGCCCTGCTATTTTGCCATATTATGTAAATAACCCTGAAAAAACCAAAGAAGCATTTGATGATGAAGGTTATTATTTATTGGGTGATGCACTTAAATTCTATGATCCTGAACATCCTGAAAAAGGTTTGAAATTTGATGGGCGCATTGCCGAAGAATTTAAGCTTGGCAATGGTTCATTTGTTCAAGTTGGTAATTTACGTACAGAGCTTGTAAATTGCGCCCATGGCTTAATAAGTGACGCCGTTATTTGTGGTGAAGGTGAAAATGAAATTGGGGCATTATTATTCCTTAATGCCGCACGCTGCCATAAAGCTACCCAAGAAGGTGTTGATATTAAATCACGTCTTAAAGAGCTTTATGAAGCCGAGTTTAAGGGCAAGTCGGCAACAAGAAAGATTACAAAATTTCTTATACTAGATGGTGTGCCATCAATTGAGGATGCAGAAATCACCGATAAGGGATATGTAAACCAATCAAGATGTCGTGAAACGCGCTTTGAAGCAGTGCAGGATTTATATAAAAAACGTGGGGAAACAATAGTTTTAAATGTCTAAAACAGAGATTAAATCTGGCGCAAACGCCCTTGTTGAAACGCTTGCAAATTGTGGTGTTACCCATTGTTTTGCAAACCCTGGTACATCTGAAATGCACCTTGTGAAGGCACTTGATAATGAGCCGCGCATCAAATCGGTATTGTGCCTTTTCGAAGGTGTGGCAACAGGTGCGGCAGATGGTTTTGCAAGGATGAGCGGCACACCTGCCATGACGCTTTTACACCTTGGTCCAGGTTATGGGAATGCGCTTGCAAATATTCATAATGCAATGCGGGCATATTCCCCAATGATAAATGTTATTGGTGATCATGCCACATATCACCGCTACCTTGATGCACCACTTACAAGCGATATTGAAACGCTGGTTAAGCCACATAGTTCATATATTGGCGCTGTCGAAACCCCTGCTATTGCAGGAGACGTTGCGATAAAAGCTTATTCAAAAACTATTTCTCAAGCCGCCTCACCGGTTTCTATTATATTACCTGCTGATAGTGCATGGGGTAATGATGGTATTGCCCATGAAAAACCTGCTGTTCCAACATCTGCAAATGTTGGTGAGAAGATAATTAAAACTGTCGTTGACGCAGTTAAATCCGCAAAATCACCCGCGTTATTAGTTGGTGGCGATGCGCTTTATGATGAAAATACTATTGCAATATTGGGTGCAATATCTGAATACGGAATTCGGGTTTTAATCGATACTTTTCCTGCAAGACAAAGACGCGGGAAAAATATTTTTCACCCCGATAAAATGTTATATTTTGCTGAAATGGCTGTTGAAGATTTACAAAAGCACGATTTATTGGTTCTTGCAGGAACCCAAAGTCCGGTGGCCTTTTTCGCATACCCCAATACTCCTAGTTATCTAGTTCCAGAAGCGACCAAGGTAATTGAACTTTCTTCAAGACAACAAAACACCAAAGATGCAATCAAATCATTGGCAAATTTACTTGGTTTAAATGCGGTTAAGGCTGATCATGAAGTTGCGCCAATTCCACTTCCTGATGGAAAAATAAATGCTTATAAAATTGGTAAAATTCTTGCGCGACATTTGCCAAATGATGCAATTATTTCGGATGATGCTGTAACCTGCGGCTTACCAATCTATACGGAAACCAGAAATGCCAATACTCACGATTGGTTATTTTTAACCGGTGGCGCAATTGGCCAAGGTTTATCATTGGCAATTGGCGCACAAATGGCGTGTCCAGGGCGCAGAACTTTTGCACTGCTTGGAGATGGCGCATCAATGTATAACATTCAAGCATTATGGACGATGGTTCGTGAAAAATTGCCGATTATTACGTTTATTTTTGCTAACCGCAGCTATAAAATCTTGAATATTGAGATGGAGCGTACTGGCGCTGGCGCAGTTGGTGAAACGGCAAGAGAGATGCTTTCACTTGAAACCCCTTCTCTTGATTTTGTGAAAATTGCCGAGGGTATGGGAATGCGCGCAGAAAGTGTTAGTGCATGTGACGAATTAGATAATGTGCTTGAACATGCCCTAACCCTTAATGAGCCTATTTTAATCGAAATCTGCCTCTAATTCTTCAGTTTCATCCCCCAATAACCACAATATCAATAAGCCGAGAATAAATGTCCCACCTGCGGCAATTAAGGCACGCATCGCACGTGACGCATGGGCATGAACACCAGTTTCAAATAACATATCAAAAGTAAACTTTACGTCAGAGAATGCAAAATATGACATCCAAGCAATACTGGCCATGGAGCCAATAATAGCTGCTAAAAACCTGTATGAAATTGTAAATCCACCCCGACCAAATTTGCGCATAAATTCGCCCTCAAATGCAATCATTAACACAAATGCAAGACCTGTTACGGCAGCAATTTCATATGAAAGTCCTTTGAATAAGGCGTTTACAACTCCAAGCGCTAAAAGAAATGTTGACATAAAAAATGCAGTACGGCTTTCACGCCATAAAAAATTGGATAGAATCATAAGCGCCATTCCAATTACGGCTGAAAAGGCATGACTAAATTCAATGAAACTAGGCCCTAGATATGATTCAACTTTTATGAACCTAGTTGAAAAAACTGGCGTTGCGGATGATGCGATTAAAATAAAACCTGCCAAAAATACTAATAATGATAACAATTGTGGCGCGGCATTAATTGCCCTTGTTCCAATTCGTCTAACAACTTTTGCTGCAGGTTTTGCAACAGGCGCGGCATGATCAATGCCAAGTATAATGGTTGCAACAATGAGTGGAATAATATTATATGCAAGTCGATATATTAACAATGCCACTGCTGCACCTGGTGTATTTTGTGAATTTGGCGCCATGGTTAATATAGCCGCTTCGAAAACACCTAAACCGCCTGGCGCACCAGATAATGCACCCAAAAGACCCGCCAGAACAAAAACAGCAAGAAAAGGTGGGAAATTCCACCCACCATAATCTGGCAACAGAAAATACAAGCAGGCTGCTGCACCGATTTTATCAAGCATTACTAATAATAAATGTCCCAAGCCACCTTTAAAAGTTGGTAGAAATATTCGTGTATTACCCCATTTGAAGCTAGCTTTATCGCTATGACAAAACCATAGCCATAATAGTGATGGCAGAAATAAGATGAGTGAGAGTATCCACCAAAAAACCGCGTCAAATGTGCCATGTCTTGCAATTTCGGGGGCGCCAAAAAAAAGACCGATTGCTGCACATGTTAAAGAACCGATTTGAACACCGGTTCCCGTTGTCATAGATAATGCGCCGACTTCTGAGTTATCAAGACCCCATTTTTTATATAATCGCGCCCGTGCAGTTGAGGCAACGGCCCATGAATAACCCAATGTTTTAGCTAGTGCATATGATGCAAGACCACCGCGCATTGACTTGGAATAGCTTAGCCGTTTCCCTATCATATCAAGACATAGACGGTCGTTAAATGTTAATGCAACATATGCAACAACCGCAAAAATAACGGCAATAAAGGCATTCAATTTATGGAAATCGCCAAACGATTCAACAATATCATCAATTGTATAATTGCTAAGCTCTTTATTAATAATAAAAAGTGCAATTAAAAATATTAGTAATGAGCCAAATGTTGTTACACGAGGATGATTAGTAATAGAGTTAAATCTAGCCCTACACCAATCGATCACACGCCATATTCTAATAAATGTGCCTTTTATAAGTGATGAAGCCATATTTTACCCGTGGTGCGTTAACCGCGCACCTTGGGTTTGAATATATCACGCATAAGTCCACGTCCAAAGATAGAAAGTGCATATGAATTACCGACATCACGAACCGCACCAATTCTTGCAAAACCGTCAATAAGTGTAATTACGTTTTTGGCCTCTTCTGCCTTATGTGTGATTATTACGGCATCAGCAAATTCTAGGCAGTCACTAAATTCATGAAAGTCCTTTTCGGTATTAATCCATAATACACGACTTGAATTTTTGCATTCTGTTATCGTGTCATATTCAAAATTAAGGGTTGGAAATTGTCGCGCTAAAAGAGCAATATATGCCCCCATATTATCACCCATTAATTGCAGCACTTCAACATTGTTAAGATTAATATATTGATTAACTACCAATAATGTCTTCCAGCAATCTTGTTGTGCACGCTGATGCTCTAATTGTACAAGCGAAATCTCATCCATATTTTGATTGGAAGCGATATTTTTGATATTGATTCTTTTGGTTTGCACTTAATATTTCCCGTCTTTATTTCTAAATGTTCGGGTGCTTTGGTTATCGAAAGGTTATCAAAAATGCACAAATACAATTAATATTATGGTAATAAAATCGCAAAAAACCCCTGTAAAACAGGGGTTTAGAGTTTGTTAATTTTTAAAATATTTATAAACGGTTAAAAAGATTACCATGCGGTATTAATTTCTGTCTGGATAAAGTGGCTTACGAATTAAGCCAGACTGTCTTTGATTTGCAATTTCCTTCATATAGAGATCGTTTTTCAAAACCTCGGATACTGGTTTTTTTAACAAAGCACTTTGAGAGGTATCAATTGTAGCTGCTTCTTTAGGAATAAAGTTGTTTTTATTATTATGCTCATACTTTTCTTGGGTAGATAAACCACGCATAGCTTTTGTAAGGTTAAGGGCATCAACTTCATCGGCTTTAAGCACATTGATTTTCCCACCAACAGATTCGTTGCGTAATTTAGCAATATCGTAATTGCTGAAATATAAACGCATTGGAACCTGAACCCCTTCGCCAAAGGCAATTGCTTCACGATTATCAAGGGCGGCAAGGAAAGAAACAACGGATGCAGAAGAATCCGCAAGAGCAGATTTAATAATTGCTTGGTCATTCTCGTTTGCAAGACGCATAGCAAACACAGTAGAACATTGCGATAGGATTGTTGGATCAAGTTCCCCTGGCCTTTGTGTAATTATTGCAATTGCACAACCATATTTTCGGCCTTCTTTAGCAATTCTTGCGATTGCACGCCTAGTTGGTTCAAAGCTATTAGCACGGTCTGCCGGAACGTATCTGTGCGCCTCTTCACACACCAATAAAACTTTAATTGCCCCCCTACTCGCTTGTGCAACATCGAATGCCAAACGTGCAAGAACCGATGCAACACAATTAATAACCTCACTTGGAAGCCCTGAAAGGTTAACCGTTGTCATCGGCTTACCATTTGCTGGAAGCCTAAAAATATTTGAAATAATACGCGGCAAACTATCGTCATTGCCGTTAAAGCCAAACATAAATTTATAACGTGGATTGGCTTCTAACATTTCAAGCCTTAATTTAATATTTTTAAGCAAAGTACGACTGAAACGTGGCTCTAATTGCCCTAAAACATCGTCAATTTGTTTATAAACGTCTGTAAGGCGATAAGGAACTGGTGTATCAATATTGATAGAACCAATATTATATGTCCCTTTTAGAAGTGGGTCATCTTGTGATTGTTGTGCACGTATTTTTTTTGCAATTAATACAAGCTCGCGAAGAATTGTGCTTTCTTCAATATTAATCAAGCCTCTAAAGACCACATCTTCAAGTTCATCGAAATTTAAAATCCAATATGGAATTTCTAGATTACTTTGGTCCAATGATTGTGATTTATCGCCAAATGCTCCTTCAAATTCATTGTGCGGGTCAAGCATTATTACGCGAAGATTTTCTTCTGCTGACATCGCTTTATTAACCACAAGCCCAACGGCACATGATTTACCGACACCTGTGGTCCCTACAATTGCAAAATGTCGCTTAAGAATATCATCAACACTTATATAAGCGCTAATTTCTTCATTTTGGCTAAGCTTACCAATTTCAACGCCTTTACGTTCACCAATATCAAATATTGATTCTAAATCTCTAGTTCTAATTTTATGGGCGATGGCACCGACCCATGGATATTCGCTTATACCACGCTTGAATTTTGGCTGCCCATCTTCAAGGTCTAATACCTCGCCAACAATATCGGCTTTTATTATGATAGAATTTATTGCGCCATCGGTCCATTCGCCTTTATCCGCATTTATTTCACGAACCATCGCTACAACACGGGCTTTACTAGTGACAACAGAAATCATTTGCCCAATTGACCACATTGTTTTATTCGGGTCTGCGGCATCTGAATTGGCACATATATAAACGCGCGACCCGTTACATGATATAACATTACCTATTGAGCGTGACTTTGCCTGCTGGCGATTACGTCTTTCATTAGCTTCATCAACGCTTTCAGTTGTTTTTTGTAATTCACTGGCGATTACATCAACAATTTGTCGTTCATTAAGCAATTTATCAAGACTATTATCAAGTTTATGCCCAACTTGTTCGCTTTGCATAACCTGCTTATTAATTTGTGGCGCATGAGCATTAGTAATAGGTGCACTCTTTGCAACGGGTTCTTCTATTCTGAACATTGGTGGCTCAGGATTAGTGTTTGCCGCAATGCTTTTAGGTACGCTGTGAGAATCGTCATCCGCAACTGTTTGATTAGCCTGTGCTTCTGATTTTAAATTTGATAATTGTTCACGAAGCTCTTTTAAAAAGTCATTTCCATGATTTGGATTTGCCATTTTTTAATCCTGTAAAATTCAACAGATATGGATTAGACATTATTTTGGTTAATTTATTATGTTTACATTTTACCAATCATCATTTTAATGAACTTTTTTAGTTATTTTAATTGGACAACTTATATTCATGTCAAACGAAGCACCCACAAAAATTCAACTCAAAGATTATCGCCCTTACCCATATTCAATTTTACAAACCAATTTATCTTTTAAACTTGATAAAATTCGGACAATTGTAACAAGCAAACTTGAGTTTTTATTGAATACAAATGGCGAGACACCAAAATATGTTGAGCTTGATGGCGAAAATCTGGAAATTCTAGAGTTGAAATTGAATGGCAGAATTTTGGATGTTTCTGAATATCAATATTCAAAAGATATGCTTCGGTTTACTCCCCCTTCTGATAAATTTACGTTTGAAGCGGTGGTCACAATATCACCAGAAGCAAACAAGGCATTATCCGGCCTATATCTTTCAGGTGAAAGCCTATGTACTCAATGCGAGGCCGAAGGCTTTAGAAGAATAACATTCTTCCCAGACCGACCTGATGTTATGTCACGCTATTTTGTTAGATTAGAGGCAAATAAGGATAAATATCCAATATTATTGGCAAATGGCAACCCTGTTGCATCAGGCATTATTGGCGAAAATCATTTTGCAGAATGGAATGACCCGTGGCCAAAGCCATCTTATCTTTTTGCAATTGTTGCCGGTAATTTATTACATAAAAGTGCTGATTTCAAAACCATGAACGGCAAAGATGTTAAACTTAATATATATGTTGAAAGTGGTGATATTGATCGTATTGATTATGCACTAGATGCACTAATTCGCTCGATGAAATGGGATGAACAAGTTTTCGGACGTGAATATGACCTTGACGTTTTTAACGTGGTTGGCGTTCGTGATTTCAATGCTGGCGCAATGGAGAACAAGGGCCTTAATATTTTTAACTCTGCACTTTTAGTAGCAGATTCGCAAACAGCGACAGATTTTGATTTCGCAAATATAGAGCGGGTTATAGCGCATGAATATTTCCATAATTGGTCTGGCAATCGTGTTACATGCCGTGACTGGTTCCAACTTTCACTCAAAGAAGGTTTGACGGTATTTAGGGATCAAGAATTTTCTGCTGATCAACGCTCTCGCGCGGTACAAAGAATTCAAGATGTTATTCAGTTACGCGCCCGCCAATTTGCAGAAGATGCAGGGCCAAATGCGCATTCAGTAAGACCACATGAATATGCATCAATTGATAATTTTTACACATCAACAATTTATGAAAAGGGCGCCGAAGTAATTCGCGTTGCGCAAAATATTCTTGGTGAAAACAATTTCAACAAAGGCGCGATAAAATATTTTGAAACCAATGATGGAAAAGCCGCAACAATTGAAGACTGGCTTGAAGCATTAAGGAGTAGTTCCAACGATCCATTAGATGGTATTGAAAAATGGTATTCACAAGCGGGAACACCTATTTTAGAAGTGATAACAGATATTCAAGACGATACTTATTCGATTAAGCTAACGCAAAATACACCACCAACGAATAATCAGCCAACAAAGGAGTGGGTTCCAATCCCACTTGATATGGCTTTCTTTAATAAGAATGGTGAAAAAATGGTGCTTGATTTTGAAGGCACACATATTGATTCAATCCATTTAAATTTATCAACAGATGAAACACTCATTGAGCTTGAAGGAATTAATGAAAAGCCTGTATTGTCGATATTACGAGGATTTACAGCCCCTGTTAAATTAATTAGCGACCACACAACAGAAGAATTGGCTATTCTTGCTGCACATGATGATGATACTTTTGTACGCTGGGAATCTCTGCAAACAATTGCCCGCAAAGAATTATTATTAGGTGCTGATGCAGTAAAAGATAACAAATCAAGCTCTCCATCAGACACTTTGATGAATTGCTATAATAACGTTTTTGATATTGCCGAAAATGATTATGCTTATGCCGCACTCTTGCTTCAATTACCGGCAACAAATGACTTAATTCAGGCTAGCAATGATGCATATCCTGAAAATATCTTTGCGGCGCGTGAGTTACTCGCTGCGGAGATTTACAAGAAAAACCAAAATAAAATTTCAAAATTCATTGCAGATTATAAGTTTGACGCGAAATATTCACCAGATGCCAAAAGCGCGGGTCTGCGTAGTTATGCAGCGGCCTGTTTTTACCTTTTAAGCTTTGGTGAAAACTCTACAAAATTGTTGGAATATTATAAATTAGCAAATAATATGACAGACAAAATGTCATTGTTATTTGCGCTTGCACGTAAAGGCGATGCAGCATGGTCAGAAGCATTAAATATTTTCTATAAGGACTGGAGTTCAAATAATCTGGTACTTGATAAATATTTTTCTAATCAGGCAGCATCTGCATCTGGAAATCCTGTACACCGTTTAAAAGAATTGCTATCCCACCCCGATTTCAATTTAAGTAATCCTAATAGGGTTCGTTCAGTACTTGCAAGTTTTGCAATAAATAATCCGGTTGGATTTAATAGCATTGACGGCAGCGGCTATGAAACAGTTGTAGATGAATTGACAAAACTTGACACCATAAATCCAATGGTAGCAGCGCGTATAGCAACTGCATTCGAGAGAGTTGTAAAGATTGAACCACAAAGACGAAGTCTTGCAAAACAACAACTTGAAAGATTATTGCGTGAAAATATTTCTAAACAAATGCAAGAAATTGTTTCTAGTATAAACAAATCAATCTAGTCTTTTGAATATATATAAAAGATCGAACTATTTATTCCATTTAATTTAAAATGGACAATTAAGTTTGACTTTGTTTATATTAACTTTGGGTAAAGTAGATTCGGTGGGGAATATGGGGCATAAAAAGCATAGTGCAAATAGCAATTGGCAATGGTCCGTTGCTGTTGCATTGGTCATTTGCGCTATATTTGCCGCCGCGATTGCCTTAAAAGCTAAAAGCGATCTTGCCTATTATAAGTCTGATATTTCTGGCGAATTGGTTGATGCTGCGCAAAGTGCAGGAAATGTTATTGATCGTGAATTTTTAATTGTTCGTGCTAGGCTTTCAGGCGCCGCTTTAAATGATAGTAATAGTGTTGCAGGAAATTTAATCACCTTGCCGCAAATTAGTGATGTAAGCGTGTTTGATGCTTATGGAACGCCAACCAATAATTCAACAGCAAGCGGAGTAGTTCTTGATGCCCTTAGTGCGGCTGCAGTGCTTGCAACTAATGAGGGTTGGTTTGGGACAATTGCACTTTCCAAAACAAACTTTAAACCAGCATTGGCAATAAAGCATCCTAGTGGACAGATTGTAACTGCAACTTTGATTGTGCCAAAAGACCTTGGCTTAAAGCCAAATATTTATGCCATTATTGCCGATAAGAATGGTCACATCGTATCAGCTTCTGATAGGCTAAAGTTAAATTCAATTGGTGATATTCGACAGGCACTAAACTTTAAAAATCGAACTCCCAAAGACTATTCTATGGGTGAAATAACTTCGCTAAGCGGTGAAAAATATTTCATTGGAACAAAACTAACCCAATCTGGGTTTTATGTTTATACTTTGATGCCTCAGGCAATCTATCATTCATACATGATAAGGCTTTTATCTTATTATGCCTTACTATTTATGGGGCCTATACTTGCCTATTTTGGCATTTTATACGTAATCAAAGATCAGGCTGCAAATTTCAAACACCAACAATCGAAAGTTCGCGATGCAGAGCGCAGATTGAAAATTGCTATTGAAGGCGCCAAATGCGGAATATGGGAATGGGACATATATGATGATAAAGTATACTTATCATCAAGGTCGGCAAAAATATTTGGCTTTAAAAATGCCGGTATTTATCACAGCAATGAATTTATGCCGATAATCGCACAAGAAGACCGTGCAAAACTTCGTGAAGCACTAAATAACGCCCCTAAATTTGGAAATATTGATATTGTTGTAAAAACAAAATTTATAATAAAATCAACCGATAATTCTGAGCAGAAACAGATATGTAATTACATTCAACTAAGGGGAAAGCTAGCACCAAACAACAAAATAAATAAAAATCTATTGCTTACAGGTGTTGCAATGGATGTTTCTTCACAGATTGGAAACAAGACAAAGGTTTCAATAATTGAAGGCCGTGTAAGGGATGTGATTGAAGCAATATCAGGGCCGTTCGCAGTCTGGAGTGAAGAAGGTAAATTGATTTCTTGGAATCAGGAATTTGCAAAACGCTTTGAATTAGAAGATAATAAAATTTACCCTGGACAAAAATATTCTGAAGTTTCAAAACTTGCTGCAAAAGCTGTGGTATCACAAAAAAGTGATATCAATGATCACCGCGCCCAAGAATTGTTACTTAAAGACGGAACGTGGCTTAAAATGATTGAGCGTAAAACCCGCGGTGGGCGCATGATTTCAATCGGTCTAGATATTAGCGACCATAAACAAACAGAAGCAGCAATGGAAGCTTCTGAAAGAAAACTGCAAGATGCAACAAAAGAAATACATGCATCACGTGAAGAAGCGTTGAAACTTGCTAAAAGCTATGAAATGCAAAAAGTACGAGCAGAAGAAGCTTCAAGTGCAAAGAGTAGCTTCCTTGCGAATATGAGCCATGAATTAAGAACGCCACTTAATGCCATTAACGGTTTTTCACAAATAATGGCTGATGAATTATATGGTCCTCTCGGCGATAAGAGATATACGGAATATTCTAAATCAATTCTGTCAAGCGGGCGTCACCTACTTGAGTTGATTAATGACGTCCTCGATATGGCAAAAATCGAAGCTGGGAAATTCAACATCAATCCGCGCAATGTATCCTTGTCGGAAACAATATCGCAAGTAATTCACATGCTTGATATGCGCGCCGAGGAAAAAAACATCATAATTGAAACTGATCTTGATGATAATGATGAAATTCATGCAGATCAACGTGCCGTAAGACAGATTATCATAAATCTATTGTCAAACTCAATAAAGTTCACAAATTCTGGGGGGCGTATTCTGGTTCGTACACGTGAAGAAGGTGAGAATATAGTTTTATCTGTTATTGATACCGGTATTGGTATTGATAAAGAATATTTGCCACGCCTTGGATATGCATTTGAACAAGTTGAAAATGATCATGCAAAGGCTTCACAAGGAACTGGTTTGGGGCTTGCATTATGTCGTGCATTTGCAGAAATGCACGGCGGCAGCATCAATATCATATCTAAAATTGGGGTTGGTACACGTGTAAATATCACTTTGCCCAAATATGCCGCAATTGAAGAAGCTGCATAATTAAAACAAATAATTAATCAAATAATGCGTCGACATCATTCTGCACGTTGGCATTATCATTACCATGAATCATACCATCAAGAATAAGAATGCAGGACTGAAGCTCAAAGCAAGTATATTGTGAAAAGTCAGTTAGATTTTCACCGCGCGCAATCAAGTCTTTTGCCTCATTAATCGCATTTTTTATCATCTCACCTAATTCGCGACTATTATTATCAAATATAGCGCGAACATCTTCGGCAATTAAATCGTAAACAGCAATCGCAAGCTCTTTCGCTTGAAAGCTAGAACGGCGAAAATGTTCTTTGTAGTCAAGATATTCCCAGATTTCCAACTCTTCGATTATTTCTGGCATATCGCCTAAAAGGCCAAAGAGCATTACTGCTTCGTTAAATACGTTCAAATAGTCTGTCGCAAAACCAGTTTTGGGATTTATGTTCGCACGTGAAAGCATATTGGGGTCTAATTGCTCAACCCCAATTGCATTCCTTACTTCCGATAAAATTCCAATATCCTGATTATCGTCCATAAGTAACTAATTTATATTAAACATATTAACCAAAACTAAAGCCTATTGCTAGCAGCATCTAAATTAAGCTGTCTTACCAGAAAGACGTTTTTTTGCTTTATCAGAACCAATTAAGGCAAATATTTGTGCCATATCAGGTCCGTGTGCTTGCCCAGTCAATGCAAGACGAAGCGGCATAAAAAGATTTTTCCCGGTCTTGCAAGTTTTTTCTTTAACCAAGGCAACAAAACCAGACCATGAATCATTTTTGATTTCATCAGGAACCAATGTAGCCGCAATGTTAGCAAATTCTGTATCTTCAATAACAGGCTCGATTTCACCTTTAATAACTTGCGCCCAAATTTTGGCATCCGAAATTTTATGCAAATTGCCACGGATAATATTCCAAAAATCCGCACCAAGATCGCAGTCAAGTTCGGAAAGATGAGCCTTAACCGCATCATACTCAGTAATATGTAATAATTGCGAATTAAGTCTGACTACATCTTCAGGATTAAAACGTGCAGGCGCACGACCAATTTTTGCAAAATCAAATGTCCCGACCAAGTCATCGATGCTTTTGACTGCCTCTACGGCATCTGAAGTGCCTAGTTTTGCTAATAAAGACAAAATCGCCATAGGTTCAACGCCATCACCACGCATTGATTCAATTGATAGCGAACCAAGACGTTTTGATAACCCCTCACCGTCTTTACCAACCAATAATGGGAAGTGACCAAATTCAGGACGGGTTCCAGAAAGAGCCTCGAAAATTTCTATTTGTGCACCAGTATTGGTAACGTGATCCTCGCCACGAATTACGTGTGTAATACCAAGGTCAACATCATCAACAACACTTGGTAAAGTGTATAAATAGGCGCCATCTTCGCGAATAAGAACCGGATCCGACATTGATGATGTATCAACCGTCTGTTCGCCACGTACTAGGTCATTCCATGAAACACGATTACCGCTTAATTTAAAGCGCCAATGTGCTTTACGTCCTTCGGCTTCTAATTTTGCCTTGTCTTCAGCAGTTAATTGAAGTGACGCGCGGTCATAAACTGGTGGTTTGCCCAAAGAAGTCTGAATTTTGCGCTTTTTATCAAGCTCTTCAGCAGTTTCATAACATGGGTACAAAAGACCTTTTGCAATTAAATCATCACGTGCTTTATCATATATATCGCCACGTTTTGACTGATGTTCCAATGAATCCCACTTAATACCTAGCCATTCAAGGTCGGCATAAATACCATTTTCAAATTCTTTTGTAGAACGTACAAAATCTGTATCATCAATACGCAACAAAAAATGTCCTTTATTGATTTTACAATAAAGGAAATTCATCAATGCAACACGAATATTGCCAACATGTAGTTTCCCGGTTGGCGAAGGGGCAAATCTTACTTTCATATAAGCCAGATAAACCTAATTTATTAAAATGGCAAAAACACATTTCATTAAATGAGATAAAATTCTGGAATTTACATTTTATTTGTAATTTGGCTTTACAAAATATAGGAACATAGATAGAACGTTCTTTATATGTTCATTTCGATTCTTGAATGTAAACAAGTGCATTTTAATTAGAATCATTAATGGGGAGTTTGATGTTAACCTCTAAACAGCAAGAATTATTATTATTTATCAACGAGCGTTTAAAAAAAGATGGCGTGTCACCTTCTTTCGAAGAAATGAAAGAGGCGCTTAATTTGGCATCCAAATCTGGAATTCACCGTTTAATTTCTGCCCTTGAAGAGCGTGGCTTTTTGCATCGCCTCCCACACCGCGCACGCGCGCTTGAAGTTGTTAAACTTCCCAATAGCCCAACCTCAGCCCCCCAAAAACAAACATTCAAACCAGTTATTGCATCTACTAATAAGGATATAATTGGTGCACCAAAGTTTGGTATTCCAATACTTGGTAAAATTGCCGCCGGTGTCCCTATTGCCGCTATTCAACATGAAATTGGAACCTTGGCGCCACAAGAAGAGCTTAGTCCAGAAACACATTTCGCACTTGAAGTTCGTGGTGATTCAATGATTGAGGCAGGGATTCTTGAGGGTGATGTTGTAATCCTTAAACGTACTGATAATGCTGAAACTGGTGACATTGTTGTTGCGTTAATTGATGAAGAAGAAGCAACGCTAAAAAGGCTTCGCAAACGCGGCAAGTCAATTGCTCTTGAGGCGGCTAACCCGCGTTATGAAACAAGAATTTTTGGCCCAGACCAGGTTCGCATTCAAGGGGTTTTGGTATCTTTATATCGTAAATACTAATTGTTACGCAATATTATTTACCCCAAGGCGTTATACTTGCTTTTGGCTCATAAAGACTTAATTTCCAGCCATATCGATATAGAATTGCCCCATTTAGGGCATTTTCTTTATCAAAGCCATAGGTTTTCTTATCATAGGTCAACGATAGTATCGGAGTTGTACCTTTGAGTTTTATGTAATGCGCTTCCCAATCGCCACCATTTAATGAGCATGTATTTATATATTTATCATCAACTATATTGCCCATTTCCTCCCTTTCATTTTTATCTAATGCAACATAGCCAATCATTTGTCTGGCATAAAAACGGCCGCCATTATTATAGCAAATGCGATTTTTTCCATAATATTCATTTTCAGCTGCAATAATTGCAACACCATTTCTTGCAATCAGAACAACTGGAACAGGCTGAAAAAGCCAAAAAATTACCCCAATTACGAAACCTGCAATAGAAAGAAAGCGAATTTTTGAATTTAACAAACATAGCCATGTTATTGAAATTATAAATATAATTGTCGATATATTATTCAAGCGGTTAAATTGCGTGTCTGCATATGGCAAGGTTGCGATAAATTGCGAAATTTTTATCAATAAATCGCAACCCCATGCCGCTATCGCCCAAAATGGCTTTGCAATGCCAAATAAAGACATGAAGCTTGCCAATAAGGCAAAAGGTCCAATTATGAAGTCGTTGACTGGTGCGGCAAGCATATTTGCAATAACTGAATATTGGTTTATTCGCCCAAAACTATTCAAAACCAGTGGGGCTGTTGCAAGACCGGCAACCAAGCTAACCAATAAAGCACCCGCAAACCAAACCAATATTTTGGAAAAAAGATGTATGTCTTTATAAAATTTACGAATATTTATGGCATCCCACAATGCAATTAGAGCCATAGTGGCTAGAAAACTCATTAAAAAGCCGGTATCAAAAACGCTTTCTGGTACAAAAGTAATGATGAAAAATGCGGCAACCGCAAGACCACGCATATTAATTGCACGCCTATCAAATATAATCGCACCCAAAACAACTAACGACATAAAAAATGCACGGATTGCAGGCGCTTCTGCACCAGTAAATACAACATATGTTAATGAAACAAAGATACTTATTATTGCGGCAATTTTTCTTATATCTATTCTAAGTGCGATACTCTCCCACATTGCCAATAATTTTGTGATTAAAAAAAATGCAATACCGCCCACCAATGCAACATGAAGGCCAGAAATGGAGATTATATGGCCCAAACCAGATATTTGCATAACTTGGGTTTCTGAATATGAAATATACGCGCGATCACCAGTTACAAGTGCGGTAAGAAGACCAAAACCGCCACCTATTTTTCCCTGGGATATTTCTTCTGACGCATTTTTACGTAGTTTTGTTAAAAGGTAGTCAAATTCACCTAATGCATTTGAATTATTATCAATTATTTCAATCTTCTTGCAGTTTCCAACCGCACCAATTTTTTTAAACCACATTTTACGTGCAAAATTATAAGAATTTGGCAAAAACTTTCCAGAAGGTGGCGCAAGAAAACCTTGGTTACATTTAATTTTTTGGCCAATTTTATAATCCCCTTCTAAAGGCAAATTAACCCTTATCCTTTGCGGTAAATAATTATTATCGAGACCCTCAATTATATCTGGTTTCATTACAAGACGTGGCAATTCATCATAATTTCTATCGTAATCAATTATTGTTCCACTTAATTGTTTAATTTTTAAATTTTGCGAAATTGTGTTGGTTGAAACTATTTCCATACGAATAGCAGAAATAAAAATACCAAGCATAAAAACGAGGGCGAATTGCGTTATACGTGCATAATTTCCAAGCCTAAATGCAATTAAAATCGATAGTAAAACAAGGCTAATAACTCCTGAAACATATATTGGTAATGTGGTAAAATATTCAAAACCACAATATGCGCCAATTCCATATGAAATCGGTAAAAAAAGCCCAATTTGGTTGTTGAATTTTTGTATTTCTCTCTTTTCTAAAATATTATTTACGAAATACAAAATTGCATTTTTAGGACTGTTAAATTGTTCATTGTCTGCTAAAGCAAGGTCGTGTTGCAAGTAGTCAACTTGCAATTGCTTATTTGATGTATCACCGGATTCTTTTTGCATGAACCAAAACAACAATATCGAAAATGTAATAACTCGTTTTGCCCCTTCCCCTACTGGCTTTTTGCACATTGGTGGGGCACGAACTGCATTGTTCAACTATTTATTCGCAAAACGCAATAATGGAAAATTCCTTTTACGCATCGAGGACACAGATAAAGAGCGTTCAACTCAAGAGGCTGTGGATGCAATCATTAGTGGCATGGAATGGCTTGGGCTAAAACATGACGGTGAAATTGTATATCAATCTGAACGCGCAGCACGCCATGCAGAGATTGCCCATGAGCTAATGGTAAAGGGTGCTGCATTCAAATGCTATATGACGCCAGAAGAAACCGAGATTGAGCGGAACAAGGCTTTTGCAGAAGGTCGTGCACTTCGTTCTCCCTATCGTGACAACAAAGAAGATTTTGATAAACCATTTGTGGTGCGTTTGCGCGCCCCTGATCCAGCTATTGAAGTTATAATTGATGACAAGGTTCAAGGACAAGTTAAAACAATCGCAAAAAATCTTGATGATATGATTTTATTGCGTACCGATGGCACACCAACCTATATGTTAGCAGTTGTTGTTGATGATTACGATATGGGCGTAACATATATAATTCGTGGTGATGACCACCTTATTAATGCGGCACGCCAATCAGTAATTATCGATGCAATGGGATGGCAACGGCCTGTTTACGCACATATTCCACTTATTCATGGTGAAGATGGTAAAAAATTATCCAAACGCCATGGTGCACTTGCGGTAAATGAATATGAAAATATGGGCTATTTACCAGAAGCTTTAGATTCATATTTATTGCGTCTTGGTTGGTCACACGGTGATTTAGATATAGTTGACCTTAAGGAAGCATCAAATATTTTTAGCCTGTCTGGACTTGGGAAGAGTCCTTCACGTTTAGATTTTACTAAACTTGGTGTGGTAAATGCGCATTTCATGAAAATTGCTGATGATAAAAGGCTTTTAAATTTGGTTCTTGAATATGCGAAAAATCAAGATGTTTCTATTGATGAAAACAAAATAAAGCTGATTGAACCTGCAATAAAAGATTTAAAGGAACGCGCAAAGACAATTGGTGAACTACTAGAACAAACCGCTTTTTTACGCGCCAATATTCCACTCGAATTTAATCAAAAGTCTAAAACTTTAGTCGAAGGAGAGGGAAAAAACGTTATTGCACTTGCAATAGAGCTATTGAACACTTTAATACAATGGGATAGGACGCACATAAGTGAAACAATAACTAAAATCGCAACAGATCGTGGCGTAGGTCTTGGAAAAATTGGACCGGTTATACGCGCCGCCCTTACCGGCGGATTAGTAGCACCCGATTTAAGCGCGACTATTGAATTATTGGGGAGAGATGAAACATTGGTTCGTCTTAAAAATGCGTTAGATAATTAATATACTGAATACCAAAATGCTATAAAGCTAGGGGATAAGAATGGAAAACAAAGTAAAACCAAATGGAAGTGCAACACTAGAAGTCAATGGTAAAAAAATTGATCTTCCTATCTATTCAGGTTCAATAGGCCCTGATGTTTTGGATATACGTAAACTATACGCCGAAACGGGTATGTTCACCTATGACCCTGGTTTTACCTCTACTGCTTCATGCGAAAGCCAAATCACATATATTGATGGTGATGCTGGTGTCCTTATGCACCGTGGTTATCCAATTGACCAATTGGCTGAAAATTCAAGCTTCTTAGAGGTTTGTTATTTGCTTCTAAAAGGTGAATTGCCTACCAAAGAAGAGTTTGATGATTTTGAATATACAATCACTCGTCACACTATGGTTCATGCACAATTTGACCGCTTCTTCGAAGGGTTTCGTCGCGATTCACACCCAATGGCAGTGATGGTTGCTGCTGTTGGTGCATTATCGGCTTTCTATCATGATAGCCTTAATATTCATGATCCAATTCAGCGTAAAGTTACGCAAAACCGCTTGATTGCAAAAGTTCCGACACTTGCGGCACGTGCATTTAAATATTGGCTAGGCCAACCTTTCATCAGCCCAAGAAATGATCTTGGTTATGCTGCTAACTTCTTACGCATGTGTTTTGCAGTTCCTGCGGAAGATTATGTGGTTAATCCTGTTCTTGCAAAAGCAATGGATAAAATCTTTATCCTTCACGCAGACCATGAGCAAAACGCATCAACTTCAACCGTTCGTCTTGCTGGTTCTTCTGAAGCAAATCCATTTGCATGTATTGCGGCTGGCATTGCTTCACTTTGGGGCCCTGCACATGGTGGTGCAAACGAAGCTTGCTTGAAAATGCTTGAAGAAATTGGCCATGTTGACAACATTCCTGCATTTATCGAAAAAGTTAAAGACAAAAACTCTGGCGTACGCCTTATGGGCTTTGGTCACCGCGTTTATAAAAACTATGACCCACGCGCAAAAGTTATGCAAAAAGCGTGTCATGAAGTTCTTGAAGCCGTTGGCATTAAAGATGATCCATTGCTTGATGTGGCGGTTGAGCTTGAAAAAATTGCGCTTTCTGATCCGTATTTTATCGACCGTAAACTTTATCCAAATATCGATTTCTATTCAGGTATTACTCTTAAAGCTATGGGCTTCCCTGTTGAGATGTTTACTGTGTTGTTTGCACTTGCAAGAACAGTTGGTTGGATTTCTCAATGGACTGAAATGTATGAAGATCCTATGCAGAAAATTGGCCGCCCTCGTCAGATTTATACCGGCGCAACCAAACGTGATTATGTTCCTTTGAATAAAAGATAATCAAAGCAATATTTATAAATTTAAAGCCCCTGATTTCAGGGGCTTTTTTTATTGATTAAGTAATAATCTTGCTGCAACTTCGGCAGCGGGCTGCGAACCTAGCCCCATTTTTTTAAGTGCTAAATTTTGATACATAAGTTGCTTATTTCTAAGTTTGCTATCTTTAAGTAATTTGACCAAGTGCCATAAAATATTATCTGGATAAAATTCGCCTTGTAATAATTCTGGTATAATTTCCGCATTCATTTCAACGTTAATTATATTCACGTATTTTGTTTTCAACAAGAATGTCTTGGCAATAAAATAAGATATGGCATCAAGACGATAACCCATAATAATCGGCACATTTGCCACAGCAAGCTCAGTCGTAACTGTACCAGAACAAGCAATTGCCGCACGCATTTGCAAGAAAGACGCTTCTTTTATAGTTTCGTCAACTTTGAAAAGCCATTTTTCGTCCGCAAGGCCGCTTTCTTTAATTATATCATCAATAAGTTTTTCTTTGCCGCTTGCAACCACCAAGAGAAATGGCAAACGAGTTGCTTGATTAAACTGCTTTGCTGCCTCAAGCATATTTGGAAGTAATTTTGTTATTTCACTATTTCTTGAGCCAGGCAATAAACCAATATATTTGCGTTTTGTGCCATCGTAAACTTCGGCTGCTTTCAAGCGCGCTAATGCAGGATTACCAATAACCGAGACTTTAATGTCGTAATCATTGTAATATGGCAGCTCGAAGTCATGGATACACCATAATTCATCAAAGATTTTGGCAAGTTTTTTCGCGCGCCCCGGTCTTGTTGCCCAAACCTGTGGTCCAACCATTTTTATAAGACGAATATTAGGAATTGCTTTTTTTAAAGCCTTGCCTGCCCTTACGCTAAATCCCCAAGAATCAATTAGAACCGCAGTATCAGCTTCCCAATAATCAGCATATTCAGCAATCTCTTCCGCTTTGTCTTCAGCTATTTTTAATGCCTTAAAAGCTTCAATAATTCCAAAGATTGAAAGACCATCGATTGAAACTTCTGAAATGACGCCAGCTTTTGCCATTTTTGGGCCACCCATGCCGCGTATTTCAATATTAGGCGAAATTTTGCGAACTTCAGTTATAAATTCGGCACCTAGTTCGTCACCCGATGCCTCGGCAGCAATAACCAGTAATTTTTTTGGTATCGCCATATTAACCGCCATTCAAATCTTTTTCGCAAAACCCATAAATAAATAAGCCCATTTCATCAGCAAGAGCAATTACATTTTTACGATCTAAAATAATGGATTTTCCAGCTTCTAATGCAATGCCGGCCAAACCGGAACTTGCAGCATTTTTAACAGATGTCATACCAATTGTTGGCAAATCTATCCGCATTTCCTGAATCGGTTTGGGACATTTTAGCAATACGCCCTTTGGTGAATTCTTTGTACCGCGAATATTTTCAGGTAGGCTACCAACACGTTTAAGCATTTCATCCGTGCCTTCTTGTGCCTCTACCGCAAGAGTAATTCCATCGCAAACAACAACTCCTTGACCTATATCAAGTGAGCCGATTGTGCGGGCAATTGGTATTGCGCATTTTATGTCTGCTAAATTTTCAGAATTTGGGGCAATTTTACCGATAACCCCTTCGCCAACAATAAAATCATTGCGAATTTCTTCAACACCAAGCACAGTGAAGCCATTTTTTTCAAATTCAGTCACCAATAGGCGTAATAAGGCATCATCGCCTTTCTTGCCCTCTGTAAGCATTTTAGGGAGCATAGATAGGCCATAGGCATCAAGCCCAATTTTTGAAAATTCTGGTCGCTTGATATAGCCAACCAAAACGACAGAATTTACGTTTGCCGCTTTTAATAAATCAAAACGCTTGCCAAATTGACCAAGGCCAACCTCGTGCCCTTGATATGAACTCAAAGTGTCGTCGCTTATTCCGCGAATTCTACTAATTATAAAATCTTTTTTTTGTTCTTGTAAGGTTTCAGCAAGCTCTACCGGAAGCTGACCACCACCGGCAATGATTGCAATTTTGCCAAAACCTTTGATCATGGTTAATCACGCGGTAAGCAAATTGGGCGGGAAGATTCTGCGCGAACAAATTCTACAATTTCAATTGCTTCAGGGATGTTTGAGAACCTTTCCAAAACGTCCTCAATACGTTCTTGCATTGTACCTTCATTTGAAAAAAGCATACGATAGGCTGAGCGCATTTCATGAATTTGTACACGGCTAAATCCACGACGCTTAAGGCCAACGATGTTCAATCCTGCTAAATGGGCGTGAACCCCAACAACAGATCCATATGGAATAACATCTGCAACAACAGCCGCAAGACCGCCAACAAATGCATGACGACCAACACGGCAATGTTGATGAACAGCAGAGAGACCGCCAAGAATTACGCGCTCACCAATTGTAACATGGCCAGCAAGCGCAACAGAGTTTGCCATGATAACATTATTAGCAACGACACAGTCGTGACCAACATGTGAGTTAGCCATAAAATAGCAATCATCGCCAACCGTGGTAACACCTTTACCATTTGGCGTTCCCCTACTCATGGTAACGTATTCGCGCATTGTACAGCGGTTACCAATAACCAAAGTAGTTGGTTCATTTTTGTAAGATAAGTCTTGTGGGGCGCCACCAATTACGGCAAAGGAATCGACATAACAATCTTCGCCTAATGTGGTGTAATTACGAATTTGCGCATGATTTCTAAGACGCGTTCCAGACCCAATCTTAACATTACCTTCAATAATGCAATAAGCGCCTATTTCTACATTATCACCAATTTCGGCACTTTTATCAATAATCGCAGTTGGGTGGATATTTTGCGCCATTAACGGCCCCCTATTAATTATAAATCAACCTTCATGGCTGCCCATTCCGCTTCGCAAGCAAGCTCACCATCGACAATGCTTTGACCTTTGAATTTAAAAATATTACGACGCGCCAAAAGCACCTCTATTTTCATTTCAAGAATATCGCCAGGACGAACGGGGCGGCGGAATTTTGCACCTTCAACAGACATAAACATGATTCCAGCCTTTGATATATCCACATCGAGGGTTTTGCTCATAAGAACCGCGCTTGCTTGTGCCATGGCTTCAATAATTAAAACACCCGGCATTAGTGGACGGTTCGGGAAATGTCCTTGAAAAAACGGTTCATTAAAAGTTACGTTTTTGATGCCAATAATTGATTTGCCTTCAACATATGAATGGCATCTATCAACCAATAGAAATGGATACCTATGTGGGATACGATTTGTAATTTCCTCACAATCGATAATTTCATTAGCGCTCATATAAAAGTCCCCCTGTTATCTTTTACCTTTATCAAGCAATCTGCTTAACGCAATGGTTTCGCGCAAAAATTTTGATTTTGTCTTTGCTGGATAGCCAACATATGTTTCACCGGCAGGCACATCTGATAAAACCGCAGAACCAGCCCCGAGTTTTGCCCCTGCACCGATTTTAAAGTGATCGCCAATCCCGACACGACCACCCATCATAACATAATCACCAACCACCACAGAGCCAGATATGCCCGCGTACGCAGCCATAACAACGCCTTTACCAATTTTAACATTATGCGCAATATGGCAATGATTATCAGTCTTAGTCATCATGCCAATCACAGTATCGTCAAACGCGCCGCGATCTATTGTGCATAGTGCGCCAATAGTTACTGAATCTTGTATAATAACACGCCCAAATTGTGGCACATCGATAATACCGTCTTCACCACCAACAACCCCAAAACCAGATTTACCGATAACGCTATTAGCACCAATTTTCACATTATCGCCAATATAGGCGCAAGTAATTGATACGCCAGTGCCAATTTGGCAATTTCTTCCAATCGTTACGCCTTCAGAAATACATGAATTTGCGCCAATTATTGTATTTTCGCCAATTTCAACATTCTTGCCAATAATAGTTCCTGCGCCAATAATAACGCCTGTTTCAATATTTGCATCTACTCTTGAATCAGTATGCGTAAATTTATCTGAAATAAATTTTGTGGCAAATTTTGAAAAAGAAAACCTTGGCGATTTAACAATTATTGCATTCATGCCTTCTGGAAGTTTTTCAACAAGATTTTCTTTAATGATAACTAATCCAGCAGATGTTTGAATTTCACCATCTGCCTTCCAATCTTCACAATAAGTTAAATCACATATTTGTGCGTTATCTATACTGGCTACACATGAAATTGGAATTGTTTCATTCCCAATAATTACGCCGCCAATTAGGCTTGCAATATCTTTTGCAAGCATTGGCGGCATAAAATCATAGAAACGACTATCTATCATAGCGTGTTTTATTTTTTACCAGGCTGACGCGGAAGAGGTGCACCTGTTGTAGTAGTTGCAGGTTGAGAAGCTGCTTTTGGTGCTTCACCCTGAACTGGAACTGATTGACGTATAACAGCAATTGTTTTTGTAGTTGCGTTCATTTTAGCAACCAAAGTTGAAGTTACATCAACAGAAGGAACCGCATAAGTTACCATTGAAGAATCTAATAAAACAGTCGCATTTTTTTCAGCCATTAATGACTTTACAACCGGATCAAGCGCAGTTTGGAATTTATCAAGAGCGTCTTGACGAGTTGCTTGAAGATCAGCAGAAACTTTACGCTTCTTAAGCTCAAAATTTTGCGCACGAACGTTCAACGCGTCACGTTGTTTGATAAAAGCATCAGACTGAAGCTGTGAAGCAGGCGTTTGCTCAAGGCGGGTAACTTCCGCATCAATTGCGGTGCCTTCAGGAGTAAGTTCGGTCTTCATTGCATTCGCAATTGCAGTCAATTTATTGTTCATATCTTTGCCAGCGTCAGTAGTAACGATGACTTCTTGAAGGTTTGCAACCAAAACAGATGATGCAGTCTGCGCAAAAGCGCCAGTTCCAACAAGGCTCAAAGCAACTACACCTGCGCTAATTAATTTTTTCATTTAATACTCCATTTATTGGCATATGGCTTAATAATAATTTATTTATAGCCCACTTAGCCTAGAATTGTGTCGATGTTGAGAACCTAAAGTTCTCAGTTTTGTCATAATCTTGTTTAGCAAAAGGATATGCAAAGTCGAATCTGATTGGGCCGAATGGCGATGTCCAGAATACAGATAAACCAGCCGATGCACGAAGCGCCAAACCATCTCTTGTAGTCGCATATGTTCCAGCGGCAACATCACCAGAATATTTGTCACGCTTATCAAGCACACCTAATGTACCAAAATCGGTAAATAGTGATGCAGATATACCATAAGATTCAGGTAATGGCGTTGGAACAGTTAATTCAAACGAACCAATTGCGTATGCTTTACCACCCAATGCGTCGCCATAGGTGTAAGTGACATCATTTGAATATGTATTCACACCATTACTATCAGTAGATACAATTGCGCGATTTGCATAAATACGACGTGGACCTACACCAGCAATCTTAAAGCCGCGGAACGAAGGGCCACCTTTGAAGAAGCGGTCAGTAATACGAACTTTATCGCCACCAAAGCCATCAATATAGCCAACATTTGCCTTTGCACTTGCGGTCCAACCAGGAACAATCCCGTAATAAACACCGCCAGAAACTTCATTTTTAAGATATTTGACGCCAGTTCCAACACCTGCGAAATCTTGACTTACATCAACAAAGAAGCCGCGGGTTGGTTTTACGGGGTTGTTACGTCTATCCCAATCAAAGCTATAACCAAGCATTGAAGTCGTATAATCACCAGCAGACGCACATATAGAATCAGCCGTGGCAAGGATTGCACCAGTACTATCAAAACATGATGAATTTGGAACTTCGATAGTATCACGACGGAAGGTATAGTGTAATCCTATATTTTTATCCGCTGATAATGGGAAGCCAACACGAAGGTTGGCACCAGTTGAACGGCTTAAGAAGTTTGCGTAATTCAAATAATCCGTTTCAACTGAGAATACGTCAACACCGGCCGCAATATTGCGCCCCATAAATCTTGGTTCTGTGAACCTAATATCAATATTTTTAGTGTAATAACTTGTTGCAATACGGAAGCGGAAGAATTGACCACGACCACGTAAGTTACGTTCAGTAATTGAAATATCAAATTGATAAGATTCTTGTGAAGAATAACCAACAGAGAAGGCCAACTCGCCAGTTGGCTGTTCTTCGACCTTAACTTCGACAATTGTTCTATCAGGCAGTGTGCCTTTCTTTTCTTTAACATCAACTTCCTTAAAAAAGCCAAGCGCCTGAATACGGTTTTTGGATGCATCCATAAGTACGCGGTTAAAGGCATCACCTTCGGAAATTCTCAATTCACGGCGAACAACATTATCAAGGGTCGCCGTATTACCAATGATATCAATGCGTTCAATATAGACGCGAGGCCCTTCATCGACATCAAATTGAATATCCACTGTGTGTTTTTCTGGATTTGCAACTTCACGCGGCCTTACGTCTACGAACGCATAGCCTTTTGAACCAGCAGCAAATGTGATTGCTTCAATTGCCTTATCGATTTGATCTTTAACATACAGCTTACCAGCTTTAACCGGAACAATAGCCTTTAATGCATCGGTTGAAAGTCTATCTAATTGTGTATTTACCTTAATATCGCCAAAACGATATTTAACACCTTCATCAATTGTAAAGGTTAAATAGAAGTCTTTTTGATCAGGCGTTAATTCTGCAACAGCTGATTTAATATTAAAATCATAATAACCGTTATTAAGATAGAATTTTGTCAATTCTTCGCGGTCATATTCCAATTTATCTGGGTCATAATTATCGCGGGTTGAAAAGAACTTGTACCATTTTGATTCTTGGGTTGCAATAACGCCCTTCAAATCCTTGTCTGAAAAGGCATTATTACCAATAAAATTAATATCACGAACGCCAGTTTTTGCGCCTTCTTGTATTTCAAAAATCAAGTCAACACGGTTCTGCGGCAATTCCTTAATTTTCGGTGTTATAACCGCACCAAAGTGACCAGAACGTCTGTATAGTTCTATAATACGTTTTTTATCAGCCTGTACGCGCCCCAAAGAAAACCATGCACGAGGTTTAATTTGAACTTCTTTTTCAAGCTTCTCTTTAGTTAAAGATTTTTGACCTTCAAAAATAACTTGGTTAATTGTTGGGTTTTCAACAACTTTAATTGCCAACACGTCGCCACGCTGTTCAAACTTTACGTCAGCAAAAAATCCTGTCGCAAACAGTGCTTTAAGTGAAATATCTACACGTTCAGAATCAAACGCTTCGCCAGGCGTAATAGCAACATAGGCAAGAATGGTTTCTGTTTCCACACGTTGATTGCCCTCAACGACAATCGCCTTGATTATATCAGGGGCTTTTTGTGGCGCGGGTGTTTCTTGTGGTGCTACTGGTGCAGGCTGTGCAGGAAGCACACTTTCAACTTTACCCTTTGTTTTTACAGCACTTTTTTTTGCAGTTTGTGCAAATGCATCTGTATAAGATATGCTGCTTGCTAATAAAACAAAGCCCGCTACGCTTAAGTAGGCACTCTTTTTTATCGTTCTTCGTTTTTGCGAAACCATAAATATAACCTTTGTTGGCATTTGTTAGCCAATATATTGCCAGATGCCTAGTATTTTATACATTGTTTTTTGTGTAGAATTCACACTACAACGTCTTATGTAGTCTAATTTACCATAACAATTGAACTTAATTTTCCGCAATAAATCAGCCCATACCAGCAATCGAATGAATCCCCCGGAAAATCCCTGTTCTTTCTATATCCTGAAACGTTGCAAAAACAAACAGTATCATTAGGCACGCAAAGCCAACCTTATAGCTTGCGATTTGCACAGATTGTGACACTGGCCTTCCCCGCAAACCTTCCAATGCATAAAATACCAAATGACCGCCATCAAGAATTGGCAATGGCAATAAGTTCATAAAACCAATGGCAACAGATAACACGCAAGCCAATTGTATAAGCCCCAATGCGAGTGCTTCAATTTTTAATAATGCACCTGCATCATGCCCAACGCTATCAATTGAGTTTTTAGCAACCATTCCTGCACTTTGCCCAATTCCCAATGGACCGCTTAAGTGTCCAAGAGACATTGCGCCGCGAAATAATGCGCCAATAAATTTAACCTGAGTTGAAATTATCTGATAAGTTTTTTCGGTAGCTTTTTGAATTGCAGATATAGGGTTATATTTTACATTATAACTATACTTAGGGTTGTCGCTCAAACCAATTCCGATAGCACCTTGTGTCTCTTTATCACCAAAAGGTGTTTCACGCGCAACAACTTGCGGAACTACGTTGATAAATACATGCTTATTATTGCGCAGAATATCTAATTTTAAAATTTCTCCACCAGAAGTAATAATAGTTCTTTGAAGGTCTTGAATACTATCAACTTTTTGACCATTAACTGTAAGAACTTCGTCTCCCGCAAGAACGCCAGCTCTATAAGCGGCGCCATCAGGCATAACCATTTCAATCACTGGTTTATGAATTATTTCGCCATAAGATAAAAGTAATGCTGCAAATACTAGTATTGAAAATAGAAAATTTGAAAAAGGGCCAGCAGCAGCAACAAGTGCGCGCACCCAAACCGGCATATTATGGAAGTGGCCTTTTTCATTATCCTCGACAACATCTGCAATCGCGTATGATTCATCTGGAAATGATGTTCCATCTTTATCACCAGCAAACTGGACAAATCCGCCCAATGGATAGGCACCGATACGCCATTCAACACCATCTTTATCGATCCATCCCAAAAGCTTTGGGCCGAAACCAAGAGAAAATTTGTCAATCTTAACACCCAACCACTTTGCAACTTGAAAGTGGCCAAATTCATGCACAAAGACAACAATTGAGAGAACAATTACAAAAGAAAAAACACTTAGAAGAAAATAAACCATACCATTATCTAACAACGCTAGTCTCCACTTGTCTCATTGCAACAAATTCAAGCGCTTTTCTTCTTGCTGCCTCATCGCATTCGATAATAAGCTCATAATCATCCGCTCTGTCAATTGATGAAAAATTAAATTTAGAATTTAATACATCTTCAACTATAGCAGCAATTTCAAAAAACTTGATTTTACGGTTCAAAAATGATTCAACCGCAATCTCATTAGCTGCATTAAGCAATGTTGATGCCAAACCACCCTGTTGTGCTGCATCTCGTGCAATCCTAAGGGCTGGAAATTTTTGTGTATCTGGCTTCAAGAACTGTAAATCAGGGGTATCTGCCAAAGACAAACGTGGCGTTGAAATGTTAAGGCGCCTTGGATAAGCCATACAATATGAAATTGGAATCCGCATATCTGGGGTTCCCATCTGTGCCAAAACTGAACCATCTTCATAACAAACCATTGAATGAACAATTGATTGTGGATGAATTAAAATATCAATTTTATCAGCGGGCATTTTAAATAAATGACACGCTTCTATTAATTCCAACCCTTTATTCATCATGGTTGCGCTATCAACAGAAATTTTTTGGCCCATGCTCCAGTTAGGGTGCTTGCACGCCTGTTCAGGGGTCGCATTTTCAATAATTTCTTGTGTGGAATTATAGAAAGGCCCACCTGAAGCCGTAAGAATTAGTTTTTCCACGTTCTTTTCGTTCAAAACTTGAAAAATAGCATTGTGTTCAGAATCAACGGGAAGAATTTTCGCACCATTTTGTGATGCTTTTTTCATAAAGAATTCACCTGCACTAACCAGACATTCTTTATTGGCTAATAATATTGTTGCGCCACGTTCGACTGCTTTTATTGTTGGCATTAAGCCAGCAAAGCCGACAATGGCCGCCATTACCATATCACTTTGAATTGCTGCGGCTTCTAATAATGCCCCCTTACCCGCCCCACATTTTATTCCATGTGGTTCAAGCACAGATTTTAAATCAGAGTATTTATTTTCATCGGCAATCGCAACAAATTCAGGTTTAAATTCAATTGCGATTTTTATCAAATCTTCAAGATTATTATTCGCTGTAATCGCCTTTAATTCATACTTTGTATCTGAATTAGGATTCTCATTCATTTCGCGAATTATCGAAATTGTTGAACAACCTATTGAACCGGTCGCACCTAAAATACTTATTGTTCTTAAATTCATTTCAAAAGTGCCGCTACAAATGGTATGCTTAGAATTAGACTAAACACTAAACCTGCTGAAAGATGCCCATCCATGCGATCCAAAAGACCACCATGACCAGGTATTAGTTTTGAGGTATCTTTTACGCCAAAGTATCTTTTTATCATAGATTCTATTAAATCACCAATCTGTGTCGCAAGCGATAAAATTAAACCAACCATAGACCAATTGCCAATTGTTTTGAACAAATTATCAGGATTAAGGAAAATATTCGCCAAAACAGAATACAATGCCGCTGCAGCAATTCCGGTTACTATACCTCCAATAAACCCAGACCAAGTTTTATTAGGGCTTACAACAGGAAATAATTTTGGGCCTTTTAACCATCTACCAAACGCATATGCGGAAGAATCGGTTGCCCATACAACAGAAAATAAACCAAAAATATATAAAAGCCCGTTGGCTTCATCCATTCGCAAAGACGCAAGCGCAAATGCACATACCGCAAAATAAGCACCCGCTATCGCACCAAGTAACTTACCGCGCCAACCAACAACCATCAATGCAGCAATATAAACTAAACAAGAGATAACTTCTATTCCTGTTTGCCCAACCACAAAAATGAAGCCGCAAACCAATGCGATTGCAGTTGTAATATTTCTTGCCCTTTTGGATGCACCAGTAAGCATTGCCCATTCAAATGCAATTATTGCGGATACAATTGATGACGCAATGGCCCATAAAAATCCGCCCATTATCGCAGCAGCCAAACTACCACCCATTAAAAGGAAAGAATATATAACCCTTTGACGTAATTCGTTATTTTTATTTTTTTCTATAACAGGCGGAGTGCTTTCTCCCATATTCTAAAGCCCCCCATAGCGTCTTTTTCGATTAGAATATTCTTCTAACGCAATTATGAGGTCATTTTCTTTAAAATCAGGCCACAGAACATCAAGAAACACAAATTCAGAATATGCACTTTGCCACAAAAGGAAATTAGAAAGCCTTTTTTCTCCAGCGGTTCTTATTATTAAATCGGGGTTTGGAATTGCATGATTAAATAAATATTTTTGGAACAAGTCGTTATTTATATTTTCGACTTGCAAATCACCATTTTTAACTTCTGAAGCAATCTTCTTTGCAGCATCAATAATTTCTGCCTGACCACCATAATTAAAGCAAATCACAAGATTTAACTTGTCATTATCACGCGTTTCATTTTGAACATTATCAATAAGCTTTAGGATTTCGTCAGAAAGACCTTCACGGCGTCCCTGAATGATAACTTTAACATTATTTGCTTTTAATCTTGCTAAATCGCTTTTTACAAATTGTTTTAAAAGCGCAAATAAACCCTCAACCTCTTCGGTTGGACGCCGCCAGTTTTCGGTTGAAAATGCATAAACTGATAATGTTTTAATCCCAAATTTTGGTGCAGCCTCCACAAGACGTCTTAAAGCATCTACACCAGCTTTGTGGCCAAATGCACGTGGCATGAATTTATTTTTTGCCCAACGCCCATTCCCATCCATAATTACTGCAATATGCTTTGGCGCAGTAGCAATTACCTCCTCCGGTGAATTTGCAGGTAAATCACCGTTAAGTTTTTCATTGGGTAATGGTGAGGTAATTGCCATTAATTTATATTTCTAAACCTGCATAATTTCTTCTTCTTTTGCCTTTAACATAGTATCAACTTGTTTGACAAAAGAATCTGTTGCTTCCTGAACTAAAGTAGATTGTTTCTTATGTTCATCCTCGCCAATTTTTTTATCTTTCTCAAGCTTTTTCAACTCTTCATTACCATCGCGGCGAATATTGCGAATTGCAACGCGCGCAGCTTCAGCATATTTTCCAGCAAGCTTCACCAATTCTTTTCGGCGCTCTTCATTAAGTGGTGGAATTGGAAGTCTAATTGTTTGACCATCCACAATAGGGTTAAGCCCCAATTGTGAGTTACGAATCGCTTTTTCAATCGAAACAATTACACCCTTATCCCAAGCAGTAATCATCAACATTCTAGGTTCTGGTACAGATACTGAGCCAACCTGATTCAAAGGCACTGTTGATCCATATGCATCAACCTCAATGGTATCAAGAAGCCCAGCATTAGCACGACCTGTTCTAAGCCCCTGAAATTCGGCTTTAAGAGATGATAATGCGCCTTCCATGCGGCGTTTTAGATCATTAATATTAAATTCACTCATTTTAATGTTCCATCTATGTAAAATTACTTACCATGTATAGTGGTGCAAATACCTTTTCCGTCAATCACTTCTTTCAGACGCCCTTTTTGACGAATATTGAATACGATGATTGGAATATTATTTTCACGCATTAATGAAATTGCGGTTGCATCCATTATTTTTAGGTTTTTGCTTAAAACATCTGTATATGAAAGCTCATCATAACGTTTTGCATCGGGCTCTTTTTTCGGGTCGGCTTCATAAACGCCGTCAACCCCTGTACCTTTTAGCAAACAATCACAACCCATTTCAGCGGCACGTAATGCAGCACCAGTATCTGTTGTAAAAAATGGACTTCCAACACCCGCAGCAAATATTACTACGCGCCCTTTTTCCATATGTCTTTGTGCTCGCCGTCTAATATATGGTTCGCATACGGTTGACATTGGAATTGCAGATTGAACACGCGTTGGAACACCAATACCTTCTAAAGCACTTTGCATTGCCAGCGCGTTCATGATGGTTGCCAACATTCCCATGTAGTCAGCACTCGCGCGCTCCATACCTTGAGCTGAACCAGAAACACCACGAAAGATATTACCACCACCAATAACAAGGCAAATTTCAATGCCTTCGTCATAAACTTCTTTCACTTCTTTCGCAAAACTAAGGCAAGTTGCCGGATCAATCCCAAAGGCATTTGGCCCCATCAAAGCTTCACCAGACATTTTAAGCAATATACGTCTGCATTTTGTCTTTTGTATGGTTTGTGAATTTGTCATGTTAAATCGCCCCGATATTTTTTCCCTATTAGCATGAATCATTTTTTATTAAAGTAACCGAATGCTAAAAAGGCGGCATGCAACGCATACCGCCTTTATAAAGCATGATTTAATTAAAATTATGCGCCAGTTGTCATAGAAGCAACTTCAGCAGCAAAGTCATCTTCTTTTTTCTCAATACCATCGCCAAGTTTGAACATCGCAAAGCCAGTTACTTTTGCATTGCCACCTGTTGCTTCTTTAACAAAAGCCTCAACAGTTTGGTCAGGATTCATAACGAATGGCTGTTTAAGAAGAACAACTTCTTCTTCATACTTACGCATACGGCCTTCAATCATTTTTTCGATTACTGCTTCTGGCTTACCTGATTCACGTGCAAGTTCCATTTGAACATGGCGTTCACGTTCAACAATAGCAGGGTCAAGATCATCTGAAGAAAGAGCAAGTGGTGCAGTTGCCGCAACGTGCATTGCAACTTTACGACCTACTTCAGTTAATGCCGCTGCATCGCCTTCACCTTCAACACCAACCAAAACGCCAATACGGCCTAGGCCGGTAGCGATTGCAGAGTGAGTGTATGGCGCAACAACACCAGTAGCAACTTCAACCTTTTTCATACGACGCAAAGTCATATTTTCACCAATTGTAGCAATCAAATTAGTAAGGTATTCATCAACAGTACCATTATCAGTTGCTTTTGTTTTCAAATCTTCAACATCAGAAGCGCCAAAAGCAAGTTCGGTGATTGTAGTTGCAGCTTTTTGGAAATGTTCGTTACGAGAAACAAAATCAGTTTCCGCATTAAGCTCAACAAGAACACCTGTTTTGCCATTAACAGCAACAGCAACCAAGCCTTCTGCCGCTACGCGGTCAGCCTTTTTAGCAGCTTTTGAAAGACCTTTTGCACGCAACCAATCAATAGCTGCTTCAAGATCACCTGCAGTTTCTGCAAGTGCTTTTTTACAATCCATCATACCTACGCCAGTTTTTTCACGTAGTTCTTTTACTAATCCTGCGGTGATCTCGGCCATTGCCGGTCTCCTCTATTCTATGTGGTTAAACAAAATAAGTTAGCGGGCATAATAGCCCGCTATTATGAAAATTATGCGTCTTGCGCTGGTGCTTCTACAGCAGCAATAATTTCTTCAGCAGCAGCTTCTGCAACAACAGTTTCAACTGGATTTACAGCTTCGCCAAGGTCAACACCTAATGAAGCTTGTGATTCAGCAAGACCATCTAATGCAGCATCAGCAATAAGGTCGCAGAACAATTGGATAGAACGCGCAGCATCGTCATTTCCAGGGATTGGGAAATCAACTTCGTCTGGATCGCAATTAGAATCAACCAATGCAATTACAGGAATGCCAAGTTTGTGTGCTTCTTGGATTGCGATTGCTTCTTTGTTAGTATCAACAACAAACATCAAATCAGGAATACCGCCCATAGAAGCGATACCGCCCAAAGAACGTTCCAATTTCTCATGTTCACGAGAAAGGTTTAAAATTTCTTTTTTAGTAAGACCAGCAGGTGCTTCACCGCCGGTGATTGCTTCAACTTCACGCATACGCTGAATTGATTTTGAAACAGTTTGCCAGTTGGTCAAAGTACCACCCAACCAACGGTGATTGATGTAATATTGTGCGCAACGTTTTGCAGATGTTGAAATAGGGTCAGATGCTTGACGTTTAGTACCAACGAAAAGAACACGACCGCCTTTTGCAACAACTTCACGAACTTTTACCAATGCTTGGTGCAACATAGGAACAGTTTGTGATAAATCAAGGATATGGATATTTGAACGTTCGCCAAAGATATATTTTTGCATCTTTGGGTTCCAACGGTGAGTTTGGTGACCGAAGTGTGCGCCTGCTTCCAATAGTTGACGCATAGTAAATTCTGGTAAAGCCATATTAAATTTTCCTTCTCTGGCTGGCCTCCGCGGACTGATGCAAGTAAATGCGCCAGAAGGACTTTTCAAACATTCTCACCATGAAAATATTTAAAATGCCCAAGTCCGCGTGCGAAATTAGGTCGCTCGCATACCAAAATCATATCAAAATGCAAGCCTTTAAAGCACTTATAAGCGGCTTTTATCACTTATTGCAATTCACTAATTGCCTCCACACCCCTTAACGCCTTTAAAGCACGCCTAGAAGGTATATCGATTGGATAACGACCTGGTAATTTAATTTCAACCTCATTGTCGTTTTCAATACGCATCACAATACGCAATTCACCTGCTTGTTTCGCCTCAATACCACGTAATTGTTCAGTAAGGTTTTTAAATTCAAGCACATCAAAACTATTATCAACGTATAAAATCACGCCGGAATAATTATTCGAACGCATGTTTTCGATGGCATCAAAACGTGATGCAGAAATTTTTACTTCACCGTCAACGTTTTTTGCCGATGCAATAAAGCTTACAGTTCTGCCAACTTCGACAAATTGCCGTGAATTTTCTAAATCTTCTGGTCGTACAAAAACTTCAAATTCGCCCGTTGGATCTGATAATGTTACCCATGCAAATTTACCACCCTTGCGTGCTGGACGCTCTTTTGCAGCGCGAACAACACCAGCCATTGGGAACAAAGCCTCTGAAGTTTGCATGCTTTCAGCGATGTTTCCAAAAAACACAGTTCTTCTTGCAATTAGAATTTCAGCAATATCATCAAGCGGATGCCCAGATAGAAATAAACCTAGTGCCGCAAATTCATGTGAAAGTTTCTCTTGTTCCGCCCATTGATTTACATTTGGCAAAGGAACACGTGGCGGCGTAACAGAATCGCCAAAAAGGCTAATCTGGTTCTTTTCTGCCTCATTATTGCATGATGCCGCGTGTGACATGAGCATATCAGCAGCCTCGACAACCAATGCACGATTAGGTTCAATTTCATCAAATGCACCAGACTTTGCAAGGTTTTCAATCGCACGCTTATTCAAATTTCTAGGGCCAATACGTTCCATAAATTCATGAATATTTGCAAATTTACCATTGGCGATTACATCATCTTCAACTGCTTGCATTGCTTTTGGCCCAATATTTTTAATTGCCCCAAGCGCATATAAGATTTCGCCATTCTCAATTTTGAAATAGGCACCAGATTTATTAACATTGGGTGGATTAACAATAATTCCAAGCCGTTTTGCCTCGGTAACATAGGCACCTAATTTAGTTGTATCTTCAATATCCAAATTCATTGCCGCAACCAAAAATTCAACCGGATATTTTGCTTTTAGCCATGCTGTTTGATACGAAATAACCGCATAGGCAGCCGCGTGAGATTTGTTAAAACCATAGCCCGCAAATTTATCAACCAAATCAAAAATTGAACCCGCAAGATCAGGATCAATACCTTTTTCCTTGGCGCCTTCCGCAAAACGTTGACGTTGTTTTGCCATTTCATCTTTTTGTTTTTTACCCATTGCGCGACGCAGAATGTCCGCCTCACCAAGGGAGTAACCAGACAGAATTTGTGCAATTTGCATAACTTGTTCTTGATAAATGATAACCCCATGGGTTTCTTTTAACACTGGCTCAAGTGATGGGTGAAGAAAATCTGGTGGGTGCTTACCTGCCTTAACATCGCAATAAAGCGGAATATTTTCCATCGGGCCAGGACGGTAAAGTGAAATCAATGCGATAATATCATCAAGGCAGTTTGGCACCATTTTGCGCAATGTATCACGCATACCCTGACCCTCGAGCTGGAAAACGCCCAAAGTATTACCCTGACATAAAAAATCAAAAACTTCTTTATCATCATAACGTTGTGAGGCAAAGTTAACATCAATTCCGCGCGCACGAAGTAAATCAATCGCGTATTTAATAACGGTAAGCGTCTTTAGACCCAAAAAATCGAACTTTACCAACCCTGCGGATTCAGACCATTTCATATTATATTGGGTCGCAGGAATATCAGATTTTGGATCTTTATATAGCGGTACAAGTTCTTTTATTGGGCGACCTGCAATTACCACACCTGCGGCGTGTGTAGAACAGTTTCGGTAAAGCCCCTCAAGCTCCATAGCGGTGTCATAAATATTGTGCACCGCCTCATCATTGTCATAAGACTGCTTGAGCCGTTCTTCCATCTCTAGTGCCTTACGAAGGCTAACTGGATTTGCAGGATTATTGGGAATTAGTTTTGTAATTTCACTAACCCGCATGAATGACATATCAAGAACCCGACCAACGTCACGTACGGCAGCACGTGCCTGCAATGTACCAAAGGTGATAATTTGTGACACACGTTCAAAACCATATTTTTCTTGAACATATGAAATAACTTCTTCACGTCTATCTTGGCAAAAATCAACGTCGAAATCGGGCATGGAAATACGTTCTGGATTCAAGAATCGTTCGAAAAGTAACCCAAATTCAAGTGGATCTAAATCTGTAATTTGCAAACTATAAGCAACAATAGAGCCGGCACCGGAACCGCGACCCGGACCAACAGGTATATCGTGCGCCTTCGCCCATTTAATAAAGTCAGATACTATAAGGAAGTAACCCGCAAACCCCATACGGTTGATAATTGAAATCTCAAACTCAAGCCTTTGTTGATACTCTTCAACTGATTTAACTGGTGGACGAGTTTTTAAACGATATTCGAGACCTGCTTTTGCCTGTTCATATAATTCATCGCTTTCAGAGCGCCCTTCCCCATTGTCAAAACTTGGCAAAATTGGTTTTCTTTTAACAGCACGAACCGAGCAGCGTTTTGCAATTTCAACACTATTTGCAAGACACTCAGGTAAATCTGCAAAAAGCGCACACATTTCATCTTCCGTTTTGAAGAAGTGTTCTTCGGTAAGACGAGTACGGTCTGGATTGGAAATTTTATCACCAGTCCCGATACATGTAAGAACTTCGTGCGAATAATATTTATCACGCGATAAAAAGCGAATATCATTTGTTCCAACTAATGGTATGTCATGCTCATAGGCATAATCAATTAATTGCGACTCGGTTGCCAATTCATCTTGTCTGCCATGACGTTGGATTTCTATATATAAATTATTTGAAAATTCATCTTTTAATTTATCAAGCCAGTCTAGTGCATATTGTGGCTTATTATCAAAAAAAGATTTATTAATTGGCGATTGCCAACCACCAGTAAGAACAATAAGACCTTCTTTATTATCAAAAAGCTTCTGAATATCAACAGAATTGTCGCCTGGCTCACCTTCCAAGAAATTAGTGCTTGATAATAGCATAAGATTATCAAAGCCAATTTGATCTTTTGCGATTAAAGCAATACTACCGCTTGTAACAGTTTCATCTTCATGACGCAAAAAACATGAAAAGCATAAACCAACAATTGGTTGAACGCCACTACTGGCAAGAGTTTCAGAATATTCAAGTGCGCCAAATAAATTAGGATCAGAAATACCAAGTGCCGGCAGATGCCTGTCTTTTGCGACCGCAGAAACCTTTTTAACTGTCATCGCACCATCAAGCAGCGAATATGCGGTTCTGAGCCTTAAATGTATAAATCTTGGTTCTGCCATAACTAATCTAAATGGCGCAATTCAGATAAATGGGAAACATAAATCTGCAATTACCCACAGTAAATTTCAGTTTACGCACACATTAGCCAAAGAATGAACCAATGCCCCACATAACAACAGAACAAGTGATAATTGCGATTAAGCCTAATAAATCTTCAATTGAGAATTCAACTTCCATGACAACCTCTCGAACAATTTGTTTCTATTTTGTTCTATGTTCTGGTTGTGTTCTATTTTATAATTAATGTCAAGCATAAAATTTTATCAATATAATTATTTTTCTTCTACTAAATGACCATTTTCAATACGAACTATGCGATCCATCTTATGCGCAAGTTCAAGATTATGTGTGCCAATAAGTGCGGCGACATTTTCTTCTTTGGCAATTTTTGCTAAAAATTCAAGGACATAAATGGAGGTTTGCGGATCAAGATTTCCAGTTGGCTCATCGGCAAGTAGCAGTTTTGGATGATTTACCAAGGCGCGCCCGATTGCAACCCTTTGCTGTTCACCACCTGATAATTGTGCAGGCAAATGTTTTATGCGCCCGCCTAACCCCAATAACCCAAGCAATTCAACCGCTCTTTTATTTGCTGTTTCACGTGAATGACCCGCAATTAACATGGGTAGCGCAATGTTCTCACACGCGTCAAGCTCTGGCAACAAATTATGGAACTGGTAAACAAAGCCCATTTTATCGCGGCGAACTTTTGTCCTTTCATTATCGTTTAATGATGAAACATCCTGACCAAGGATTGAAATCTTTCCGCCCTGAGTTTCTTCCAACAAACCAACAGAATGTAACAATGAAGATTTACCAGAACCAGATGGCCCAATAAGACCAACAATTTCGCCTTTGCGTATTGTAAAATCAACGCCACGCAAAACCTCTAAAACACCAGCTTGTGTCGAATAAGAACGTATCAAACCTTCGGTTTTTAAAATAACCTCACTCATAGCGAAGTGCCTCCACAGGGTCGAGACGTGCGGCACGCCATGCAGGTGGCAATGTCACAAGCACACTCATGATAAGTGAAAAGCTAGCAACTATTACAACCTCACTCCATTCAACATGGGCGGGGATTTGCTTTAAGAAATATACTTCTGATGGAAATACTGGGCCAAAGACCATCTCAACAATTTTTTGAATTGTATGTATATTCAAACAAAACAAAGTTCCGGCAACAACCCCAAAAATAGTGCCTAAAACGCCAATGCTTGCACCAATCATTAAAAATATGCGCATTATCGCACCTTGTGAAGCACCAATTGTCCGCAATACGGCAATGTCGCGCCCTTTGTTTTTAACAAGCATAACAAGTCCAGAAATAATGTTTAGCGCCGCAATAACTACCAACATCATCAATATTAACCGCATTACAGCACGCTCGACACCAAGTGCCGAGACAAGGCTTTCTGAATGTTGCCGCCAATCAGTGATAATTGTATTTGGCAATAATTTTGAAAATTGTGCCATTACTGGTTCAGTATTGTCTGGATTATCAAGGCGTGCCTCGACCATCTCAACAACGCCTTCCCTCCCAAAAAACAATTGTGCCTGTTCAAGTGGCATGTAAATGAGGCTATTGTCATACTCACTCATACCCACGTCAAAAATTGCGCCAACTTTATATTCTTTACTTACTGGTGCTGCACCAAATGCGGTAACTGCACCAGAAGGCGAAACAAGATTTATATAATCACCTTGCAAAAGGTTTAAGTCACTTGCAAGCCCAGAGCCAATAGCGATTTCATCGCCACCATATTCACCCTTGCCGTAATTATTTAAACTGCCGCCAATGACATTTTTTGAAACCATGTCAAGTTTCATTAAGTCACCGCGCTCTGTCCCCTGTACCATTGCACCACGGGTTGCACCCGCATTGCCGACCGCTAATACTTGCCCCTGTGTAAGCCTTGTAAGCGATTTAACGCCGGTTATTTTACCAGCATCACGGACAAAATTATCAACCATTGGCGGTGTTAGCCCGCGTGTGTCAACGAATACATGCCCGTTTACGCCAAGAACACGATTAAGCAACTCAGTCCTAAAACCGTTCATAACGCTCATGACGATGATAAGAACCGCAACCGCAAGCAAAATACCAAAAAAGCTGATGGTAGAAATAAGAGTAACCCCGCCATTTTCCTTTTTGGCGCGCAAATAGCGCATGGCAATTTTTCGTTCCCATTCGCCGAATGGTTTAGGATTAGCGACTATTTCACTCATGCTTTTAGCCACGCTTCAAATTCCGTAATTGGAATTTCCTTTTTCTCTTGGGTTTTGCGATCTTTAATCTCGATGACACCATTTTGAATACCGCGTGGTCCAATTGTAACTTGGGTTGGAACACCAATTAAGTCCATTGTTGCAAACTTTGCACCGGCACGTTCATTACGATCATCATAAAGTGGCTCGCGCCCTGCTTTTAATGCGATTTCATAAAGTTTATCACAAAGTGCATCGCATTCAGTATCACCTGATTTTAAATTAATGATGCCCAAGTCAAATGGTGTAATTTCTTTTGGCCATACAATGCCATTTTCATCATGGCTGGCTTCAATAATTGCACCAACAAGGCGCGATACGCCAATGCCATATGAACCCATTTGTGCATTTATTTCTTTACCTTCTGGCCCCATAATTCTTGCGCCCATAGGTTTTGAATATTTTTCGCCAAAGAAGAAAATATGCCCAACCTCGATACCACGTCCTTCGCGACGGCGTTCTTCTGGAACCTTGGTTTTAAATTCTGCATCATCATGCATTTCATCCGTCGCGGCATATGATTGAAGAACTTCATTAAATAATTCTTCTCTTTGAGTACGACCGCTTTCGGTGTTTGAAAAATCAATTTCTGCATTAGCCCAATCGCGCTCTTCATAAATAGCATCATAGAAGACACCAGATTCACCAGTTGGGGCAAGAATGATGAATTCATGGCTTAAGTCACCGCCAATTGGACCGGTGTCGGCGCGCATTGGAACGCCGCGCAAACCCATTCTTTGGAAAGTCCGCAAATAAGCAAGAAACATTTTGCGATATGAATCGCGTGCGCCAGCCTCATCAATATCAAATGAATAGGCATCTTTCATAAGAAACTCACGCCCACGCATAACACCGAAACGTGGACGAATTTCATCTCGAAACTTCCATTGGATATTATATAAATTAAGTGGCAAATCTTTATAAGAGCGCACATAAGTTCTGAAAACGTCGGTCACAACCTCTTCAGCCGTCGGACCAAACAATAAATCACGTTCATGACGATCTTTAATTCTAAGCATTTCAAGGCCATAATCATCATAACGACCTGATTCACGCCATAAGTCCGCACCCTGCATTGTTGGCATCAAAATCTCAATGGCACCTGCATTATTCTGTTCTTCACGAATAATATTCTCAATTTTCTTGAGTACCTTTAAACCAAAGGGAAGCCAAACATAAACCCCAGCAGATTGTTGTTTTATAAGCCCAGCACGCAACATAAGTTGGTGCGATACAATTTGTGCCTCTTTTGGGGTTTCTTTGAGAACAGGAAGAAAATAGCGCGTCAGGCGCATGTTAAGCCTCTTTGAAAAAATTAAAACTAATAGTTATTAATACAAAAAGGATTAGCCAAAAGACAGTGGCTAATCCAGTTTGTTTCGCATTTATTGCAACAGATTAATTAATGACCTTTTGGTGGTTCCATTAATTCAATTAAAACCCCGTTCGAATTTTTAGGGTGGATAAAAATAATTAATGTGCCATGTGCACCAATACGTGGCTCATTCAAAACAGTGGCCCCTTCGGCAATTGCTTCTTCACGTGCTTTATGAACGTCATCAACCTCAAAACACATGTGATGCTGACCGCCTACTGGATTCTTTTCAAGGAACTTACGAATAGGTGATTTTTCACCCAATGGTTCAATAAGTTCGATTTGGGAATTGGCAACATTTACAAATGAATATTTCACGCCCTGGCTTTCCATTTCGCCAATTGGTGTAATGTCTTTATCTTCAACGCCATAAAGTGTTTTATAGGTTTTCCAAGCTTCTTCGATTGAAGGAACAGCGATACCAACGTGATTAAGTCTTCCTATTTTCATTTATATACCCCTATATGACCATCACCATAACTTCGACCATCGGTTTCTTTTTGATAATGTCAAAAATATTTTTACGAATTGAGCGAACGATTTTATTTTCGCAATATTCTTCATCAATCCGTTCTGCAATAGTCAATTTGTCTATGGTTTTTTCTGCAATATCAGCAATCACATCAAGAGTATCGCCTAAAGGTTCGCCATTTTTATCAGCAATGCCGCGTGCGCGAACATCAGGGCCGCCAACAATTCGTCCCTTTTTATCAAAACTAACCATTATGACGATTACACCATTTTCGCCAATTTTACTTCTTTCACGTAGGATTTCTGCCCCTTGGGCAATAATTGTATTGCCATCTACATAAAGCCTACCGTTTGGCACTTCATCTACAATCATAGGGCCATTTGGTGCAATCTGCACCATTTCACCATTACGTGGGGTAATTGTCTGTTTAATTTGTAAAGACTGCGCCAATCTTGCGTGTTCGATTAAATGTCGTCTTTCGCCATGTGTTGGAATGGCAATTTTGGGGCGCACCCACGAATACATTTGCGCCAATTCATCACGACAAGGGTGACCTGATACGTGGATTGCACGCTCATGTGCGGTAACAACTTCAACACCAGCAAGCATAAAGTCATTTATCAAATCATAAATATCGCGCTCGTTACCAGGGATTTCACGTGAAGAAAAAATAACTGTATCGCCTTGCCCCAAATTTAAACTTGGGTGCTTGCCCTGTGCGATGCGTTTTAATGCCGCCCGAGGTTCACCTTGTGAGCCAGTGCAAAGATATAAAATTTCATTATCTTTATAGGTTGATGCCTTTTCAGGTTCTACAAAAACTGCATCGGTTATTATTCCAACTTTGCGCGCAGCACCGACAACGCGAACCATTGAACGTCCCAATAAGCAAACAGCCCGTCCGCTATGTTTTGCAGCCTCTACCCCACTAAGAACGCGGGCAACATTTGATGCAAAGCAAGCAATCGCAACTTTACCCTTTTGTTCAGATACAAGTTTGACTAATTCCTTGCGAACCGCACCCTCTGAACCACTTTGCCCATCAACAAATACGTTTGTAGAATCACAAACCATTGCCAAAACACCGTCGTCACCCATTTTTGTAAGGGCTTCAACATCAATATTCTCACCCACAATCGGATCAGGGTCAACTTTCCAGTCACCAGTGTGAAAAACAACGCCAAGTGGGGTAGTTATTTTAAGCCCATTTGGTTCAGGTATTGAATGTGTGATGGTAACATATTCAACCAAAAAAGGGTCGAGATTTATTTCCCCTTTTAGTGGGATAACATTCAGTTCAACCGCGTCAATTAAATTATGTTCGCGTAATTTATCTTTTATAAGCTCAGCGGTGAAAGGAGTTGCATATAATGGAGCCTCTAGTTTCAGCCATAAATGACCAAGGGCGCCAATGTGATCCTCGTGCGCGTGGGTAAGAACAATACCAATAATATCCTCTTTTACACCTGTTAGAAATTCAGGATCCGGTAAAATTACTTCTACACCTGGGATATGCTGTTCAGACGCAAACGTAACGCCGCAATCAACCACAATCCATTTACGATTTTCTTCGGTTCCATAACCATAGGCATTCAAATTCATTCCAATTTCATTGGAGCCGCCAAGTGGTAAAAATACTAGACTATTTTGCAATAACTTATCCCATTTCCCAATATATGGGCATGAATAGTATCATATCAAGAAAATGCAATCACCAAATGTCTGATTGCTATTATAGAATTCAGTCTGATACCTTTTGACATTTATTCGGCATTTTTACAATTTCATCAAGCTTTTCAATGGCTGACATCGCGCGTTCCTTAAACATATAGCCACTTGAGGCTAATATATCTTTTTGCAAAAGCACAACACCATTTGCATCTAGGGCGCCGATTTTGAACGATGAACCATTAACGCCGCCTAAATCTTCGGCGAGAGTTCCGGGAATAATTATTCCTTTCGATTCGGCAGAAAATAATTCTGGTTTAGAATTTTTGATATTTTCCGTAATTGGGAAGGAGTATTTTTCGCCATCAACGCCAATCAAACGCCAAGACGCAATTTTATGTAATTGTTCATCTTTAAAATTAATTGGTATTAACTCAAGTGAATCGAGTTGTGATTCAATTCTTCCATTTACTTCACTTACACGCCATGAAATCTTGGCTGCTAATGATGCATGATTGTCGATTAACTTTTGTTCTTGATTCAAATCCAAATCATCGGGGAAATCCAATGTTTTCCATTGAATAATTCGAAATTTTGGCCCTTTGCCAATATATTGACGTGCACGCAGCCCTGACTTACCAAAGCTACCGCCTACATCAACAAAGCATAATTTACGCTCTTGAATATCAGTATTTTTATGTTCAGCATTACAACCCAAAAGAAACGAATAAAGAAAAACTGAAGTTAATGTTACAACATTTCTTTTAATAGAAGACAGCACTTACAATACTCACATTAATAATCATTACTGTTCTACTTTAGTTACAAATAAAATCAAGTAATATTAAATATTAAATATTATACGTACAATTCTACAATAATACTTCACCGGCATTTATTTTATATATTTCGCCATCACCACTACGCAAGATTATTTCACCATTATGCGCAATGTCAATCATTTCTCCGATTATTAGATTATTACCTTGGGCAATTTTAATAGTTCTATTAATTTTAAAGGCATATTTCTTCCACGCATCAATAATATCTGCAGCACCAAATTCTTGCCAGTGGGACAGATTAATTTTTAAACGTTGCAAAAAATTATTTAAAATTTGCATTTTTTCTAAGTTATTGGCGTGTTCTAAAGCGCAATCTTTTATTGAGGTTGTCCCATATTCATTAATGATCGGGGCATGTATAATATTTAAACCGACGCCAATTACTAATTGTACAATTTTATTTTTAATTTGGCTTTCAAGTAAAATTCCACTTATTTTCTTACCGTCAACCAATACGTCATTAGGCCATTTTAAGGCAATTCTATTCTTGTCGATATATTCGCATAATGTTTCAAACAATGAATAGGAAACCACAAAGCTAAGAGTTGCAATTTCAGCAGGTTCTTGCGTAAATTCATAAATTCCACTAGCGAAAAGGTTTCCATCTAGTCCTTGCCACTGTCGCCCTCTGCGACCGCGCCCATTGGTTTGTTCATCTGTAACTACCCAAAAAGGCAACGCCTCGCCCGATTGGGCAAGGCGTATAACCTCATCATTAGTTGATCCAACACTTTTTAAGTGAATAACTCTCACTTAAATAGATGCCCCGCTGTCATAGAAGCAGTATAAATAAGTCCAATAAATGGTGTTAGCAATGCAATCATCAATGTAACACCAGTTACAGTTACTTTTGTCGTTGCCAAGCCACCAACAATCTCAACACTTGGCTCATCGAACCAAACAACTTTTAGAACGCGAAGATAATAAAACGCCGAAATTACAGATGCAATCACTAAAATAAGCGCTAAAGGCATCACACCACCATCAACTGCGGCAATGAAAATTTGAAACTTACCAAAGAAGCCCAATAGTGGCGGAATGCCAGTTATCGAAAAGAACATTATAGTAAGCGCAAGAGACAATAATGGACGCTGCTTAGAAAGGCCAGAATAACCAGAAATATTGGTAATCTCTTTGCCTTTTGCATCGCGCATTGAAAGCAATACACCAAACATACCAACCGAAGTAATTGCATAAATCGCGGTAAATAGTAATAATGCAGATGGACCATATACAGGGCCAGCCGCAATCGCAACCATTGCATAGCCCATGTTCAAAATTGACGAATATGCCAATAGACGTTTCATATTAGTTTGTTGAAGCGCGAAAATAGCGCCGACAAACATTGAAAGAACTGCCATTATAGAAACAACGTCACGCCATTGCGCAACAACTTCACCAAATGCCTCAAACAAGAAGCGTCCCAATAAAATTGCCGCCGCCATCTTAGGCGCAGTTGCAAAAAATGCGGTAGAAGGAGTTGGCGCACCCTCGTAAACATCTGGTGTCCACATATGGAATGGCGCAACAGACATTTTAAAAGCGATACCAGAAAGAACAAAAACCATCCCAAAGATAAGACCAACATTGCTAGAATCTTTGGCAATAGTCAAAAGTTTTCCAAAATTAATTGTTCCAGTAAAGCCGTAAATTAGCGAAACGCCATAAAGCAATATGCCAGAAGATAAAGCACCAAGTACAAAATATTTAAGACCAGCTTCAGAAGACTTACGATCATCACGCGCATATGCAGCAAGAACATATAAAGCAAGCGATTGAAGCTCAACCCCCATATAAACTGCAAGTAAGTCATGTGCAGAAACCATTACATACATACCCAATACGGCAAGTAATGCCAAAACGGGATATTCAGGTTTCTCTAAATTACGTTCAGCAAGGTAATCCGCACTCAAAAGAATTGCGCATGCCGCAGTCAAAGCGATAATTAATTTGGCAAAGCCACCAAATGAATCAACGACATATGAACCATTGAATAATATCTGAGCATTATCAGGCGCATATTGGACACCAAGAAAACCTGCCACCAACAAAACCACAACCGATAAATAGGTGATGGCGCGATACGCACTCTTAGAAACAAAAGCCCCAATCAAAACCAGTAGCATTGCACCAATCGCAATCACCACTTCCGGCGTCATAAAGGCTAAATCATGTGTTAAGCTTGCAAGGTTCATATTATTTACCGCTTGTGCCTATTTAATTGCTGTCAAAACTTGGGATGAAAGAAACTCAACTGATTTATCAGTAAAATCCAAAATCAATCCCGGTTTAAAACCTAAAATCAATGTACCAATAATCAATGGCAAGAATACAAGTACTTCGCGCCAATTCATATCAGTAATAGTTTCAAGTTTTGGATTAGTAATTGGTCCTAAAACCGTCTTACGATACATTGTAAGCATGTATGCTGCAGAGAAAATAACACCAGATGCCGCAAATAGCGCCACGATACGATTATCAAGGAATGTACCCTGCATAGTCAATACTTCACCAATAAAGCCAGATGTACCAGGTAAACCTACGTTACCCATGGTGAACAACATAAATACCGCCGCATAAATTGGCATACGATTTACAAGACCACCATAGAAGGCAATTTCACGTGTATGCATACGGTCATAAATAACACCAATACACAAGAACAATGCGCTTGCAATAAAGCCGTGGCTTAGCATTTGGAACATTGCGCCCTGAAGACCAATCTTATTGAAGGCAAAAATACCCATCGTTACAAAACCCATGTGGGCAATTGATGAATAGGCAATCAATTTCTTAATATCAACCTGACGGAATGCCACCAATGAAGTATAAATAATTGCAATTATACTCATGGTGTAAACCAACGGTTGGAAATAAAGTGAGGCGTCAGGGAACATTGGCAATGAGAACCGGATTAAACCATAACCGCCCATTTTCAAAAGCACACCCGCAAGAATAACTGAACCTGCTGTTGGTGCCTCAACGTGGGCATCTGGCAACCAAGTATGCACTGGCCACATTGGCATTTTTACCGCAAATGACGCAAAGAATGCTAACCATAATAATTTTTGAACCGCAGGGTCAAAATGGAAGTTCTGAAGATCAGGTATATAAGCCGTTTTTGCTTTAACGATAATATATGCAACCGCCACAAGCATAAACAAAGAACCTAGCAAGGTATAAAGGAAGAATTTATACGCCGCATAAAAACGGTTTTTGCCACCCCAAATACCAATAATAAGATACATTGGGATAAGGCCTGCTTCGAACAAAACGTAAAACAACACAAGATCAGTTGCGGTGAATACGCCAATCATCATGCTTTCTAAAACTAAGAAAGCAATAAAATATTCAACAACACGCTTTTCAACCGATTTCCAGCTTGCAATGACGCAAAGAGGAAGAAGAAAAGTTGTTAAAAGCACCAAAAGAACAGAAAGCCCATCAACACCAAGCGAGTAGTGAATAACCCCAAACCATGGAACATTCTCAACAAATTGCATTGCAGTTTCTTTGGTGTTGAAATCCATCACCATTTTTACTGACAAAACAAATGTTACAAGCGAAACCACAAGAGCAGTCACACGGGCAAAACTAGCATTCTTCTCTGCATTGCCTTTTGAAAGACCTGCAACAAGCGCAAGAAAAACTGCGCCAACAGTAGGAAGCCAAGTAATTAATGAAAGGATAGGTAAATTAGACATTTCTTATCCTCTCTTCAACAATACCAATGCGCCAAAGGCAACAAGGGCAATAAGCATGATAAAGGCATAGTGATAAACATAACCCGACTGAACTTTTACAGATTTTTTCGAAAGTATATTAGTATCGTTGGCAATACCATTAATAATCCCGTCGATTAATTTCTGATCCCCAACTTTCCAGAAGAAATCACCAAGCGCACGCGCGCCTTTTACAAAAACGGCATCATAAAGTTCGTCAAAATACCATTTGTTATAAAGGAATGCATGAATTGGTCCTGCTGCTTTGGCAATCTTTTCACCAAGCCCCTTATTCCACAGATAAACTATCATTGCGCCTAATAGCCCAAGCACAGTCACTATAAGAGGAGTGAATTTAACCCATTCAGGAACATTGTGACGCTCATGAAGAATATGATTTTCTGGAGATATATAAATAGCATGCCCCCAGAATTCATGTGAACCTTCGCCAACAAATGCATCATTAAATACGAAGCCTGCGAATACCGCACCAAAAGCTAGGATAATTAATGGTACTAGCATTACCCATGGGCTTTCATGTGCCGGCGCAACGCCATCTTCACTGTGTGCATCATGGTGACCTTCAACATGTGTAGCATGAACAGCATGGGCATGCGCGTCATCATCATGATGACCACCATGCGCATCGCCACGGAACGCACCAGTAAATGTCATAAATGCCAAACGCCAAGAATAGAAACTAGTCAAGAACGCCGCAAGAATTCCCATCCAGAATGCAAATTTTGCAAAAGGAAGCCCTTCTGATGAAGCAGCAAATGCAGATTCAATAATCGCATCTTTTGAGAAGAAACCCGCAAAACCAAAATTTGTTCCAGGAATACCAACACCAGTAATCGCCAAAGTACCAATTAACATAATTACATATGTAATTTTCATTGGCTTCCATACACCACCCATTTTACGCATATCTTGTTCGTGGTGAAGTCCGTGAATAACTGAACCAGCACCAAGGAAAAGCATTGCTTTGAAGAATGCGTGTGTGAAAAGGTGGAACATTGCCGCCTGATAAACACCGATACCCGCCGCAAAAAACATATAACCAAGCTGAGAACAGGTTGAATATGCAATCACACGTTTGATGTCGTTTTGCGCTATACCAATTGTCGCAGCAAAAATTGCGGTTATGGCGCCAATAAGTGTAACAACACCAGAAGCAAATGGTGCAACTTGGAAAATAGGCGAACAAAGTGTAACCAATACTACGCCCGCAGTTACCATTGTTGCAGCGTGGATAAGTGCCGAAACAGGTGTTGGACCTTCCATCGCATCTGGCAACCAAGTGTGAAGCAAAAATTGCGCTGATTTACCCATAGCACCAATGAATAACAATAATGCAATCACTTCCATTGCTGGAAGTTGCAATTTACCCCAACCCATAGTGTCGTGTATATGGTGTGGAATTGCGTGGAAAACATCTTTGAATTCAATTGTGCCGAATACAAAATAAACCGACATAACCCCAAGAACAAAGCCAAAGTCACCAACACGGTTTACAACAAATGCCTTAATTTGCGCGTCATTTGCAGAACGTTTTAAGTAGTAGAAGCCAATTAGCAAATAAGACGCAAGGCCAACACCTTCCCAACCAAAGAATAATTGCATAAAGTCCGCTGCGGTAACCAATGACAACATCGCAAAGGTAAAGAGCGACAAATACGCAAAGAAACGTGGTTTGAATGGATCATCGGACATATAGCCCCATGAATATAAGTGAACCATCGATGAAACAGACGTCACAACTGCCATCATAACAACTGATATAGCGTCAATACGAATTGACCAAGTTGAAGTGAATCCGGCAACATCAATCCATTTAAATATACGAATTGGCTCATCTGGAAGAACAAGGCTTTTGTCCCAATAACCAATAAAAATTGTAATGGCACTTGCCGCCGCAACCATCAAAAGACCAGTTGTAACAGTCATTGAAACTTTGGCAGGTAATACACGACCAAAAAGACCAGCAATAATAGCACCAATCACAGGGGCAAAAACAACTATGAGGGCGAGAGTTTCTACTGTCACGTTCATTAGCCCTTCAATACATTCAAATCATCAACTGCGATTGTTCCACGATTTCGGAAGTAAACAACCAATATCGCAAGCACTACCGCCGCCTCTGCAGCAGCCACAGTCAAAACAAACATTGCGAAAATTTGACCAACAAGGTCACCTAAGAAAACCGAAAAGGCAACAAAATTAACGTTAACCGCCAATAAAATCATCTCAACCGACATAAGGATTACGATGATATTTTTACGGTTCACAAAGATGCCAAAAACACCAATTGTGAATAACGCCGCCGCAAAGGCAAGATAATGGGTAAGTCCTATTTCCATCATAGAGTAACCCCTTCCCCGATTTTTGGTTTAGTGTTTTCAACACCAGTTTTACGAGTACGTGCAACCTGTTTGCCAACGTTTTGTCTCTTAACATGTGGCTTATGACGAAGTGTAAGAACAATTGCGCCAATCATAGCAACAAAAAGAACCATGCCAGCAAGTTGGAAGAACAAGATGTAATCAGTATAAAGGATACGACCAATTGCTTGGGTATTATTTGCGACATCAAGTGCCGGTGTCGGGCTAGCAAGAACATGTGGATCAACCTTAGCTTCAACAACGGCGGATGCGACAAGCACAAACATCGCAAACAAAACTAATGCAACCAAGCCACCGAATGGCGCATATCGCATAAAGCCTTGTTTCAATTCCACAAAGTCAATATCAAGCATCATGACTACGAATAGGAACAACACCGCAACCGCGCCGACATAAACCACAATCAGCAACATCGCGAGATATTCCGCACCTGCCAGGACAAATAATCCTGAAGTTGTAACAAATATCGTAATCAGGAACATTACAGAGTGAACAGGATTCTTCGCCGACACGACCATAATCGCCGATATAAGCGCAACCGCTGCTAAAATGTAAAATGCCGCAATTTGTAGCACTTTAACGCCCTTCCCTAATTTGCCCCATAATCAAATGGGTGCAATAAATCACCGATATGGTGCATCCAATTCAATGTTTTTGGCAATTTCACGTTCCCATCTATCACCATTAGATAGCAAACGTTCTTTGTCATAAAATAGCTCTTCGCGGGTTTCGGTCGCGAATTCAAAATTTGGTCCTTCAACAATCGCATCAACCGGACAAGCCTCTTGGCAGTAGCCGCAATAAATGCACTTTGTCATGTCAATATCATAACGAGTTGTACGGCGTGAACCATCTTCACGTGGTTCGGCTTCGATTGTAATTGCTTGTGCTGGGCAAATCGCCTCACATAATTTACAAGCGATGCAGCGTTCCTCACCATTGGCATAACGACGCAACGCATGTTCACCACGGAAGCGCGGACTTAAATGACCTTTTTCAAAAGGATAGTTTATGGTCGGTTTGCGACGGAAATAAACCTTCATCGCCAGCACAAATGCGCCGATGAAGTCGGTCATCGCAGCGCCCTTAATGGCTTGCATAATACCCATTACGCATTACCTCCAAAAAATGCGACATACGCCCCAACAATTGCCACACATACCAAAGTTGTTGGCAAGAAAATTTTCCAACCGATACGCATCAATTGGTCATAGCGATAGCGTGGAACGATTGCCTTTACCATTGCAAACATAAAGAACATCGCCCAAATTTTTACATAAAGCACCAAAAAGCCCAAGAATGGATTAGTTACTTCGCCCCAAGGCAAATTCCATCCGCCAAGAAATAGAATTGAAATCATTGCACACATAAATACAATATTTACATATTCACCCATCATGAACAACAAATAAAGCGTTGCAGAATATTCAACTTGATAACCAGCAACCAATTCTGATTCTGCCTCTGGCAAATCAAATGGAGGGCGGTTTGTTTCAGCAAGAGCCGAGATAAAGAACACAATCGACATTGCAAATAAGACTAAGCCAACAACAAATGCCATACCCATTTTTGCGGGGCTACCACCATGCATCAATGCACCGATAAAAGCAAAAGCGTTCCAATCCCAAATACCTGCTTTTTGGTGATTCACAATATCAGTAAGGTTCAAAGAACCAACCACCAACAATACGCAGACAATTACAAAACCAATTGAAACTTCGTATGAAACCATTTGCGCAGCAGAACGCAACGCACCAAGGAATGGGTATTTTGAGTTTGACGCCCATCCACCCATAATGATGCCGTAAACCCCCAAAGATGAAACCGCAAGAATATACAAAATCCCAACGTTCATATCTGAAAGAACCCAACCAGGCGCGACCGGAAGAACCGCCCAAGTTAAGAATGAAGTTACCACGGTAATAATAGGTGCAATAACGAAAATTGTTTTATTTGCGCCAGATGGAACAACAATTTCTTTTAGAACGAATTTAATGAAATCGGCAAAAGACTGTAAAATACCAACAGGACCAACCATGTTTGGTCCCTTACGCATCTGAACTGCAGCCCAGACCTTACGGTCAAACCAAAGAATGAACGCAACAGTTAACAGAACCACCACCATATAAACAAGTGAAAGCCCGATACCTGCGAGGCTTCCCCATAATGGTCCTAATGCATCAATAAGAGCCTTCATACCCTACTCCGCCGCAACTTTATTTGCGCCTACACCACGTCGCTCGGCAGAACATTTTGCCAAAGTTTGTGATGCACGTGCGATTGGATTCGTCAGGAAATAATCCTGAATAACATTAGAGAACTTATATTTATCGGCAACTCCATCGTTACCAACAAATCGTAAATCAAAATCATTTGCAGATGCAATTTCACCCTCAGCAACATTAAGCGCTGGAACGTCAGATTTTAATTTAGCACGCAATTCGTCAATGGTGTCATATGGCAATGGTTTGGCAACAACTTGTGAAACCGCACGCATAATTGCCCATTCTTCTTTTGCCTCACCTTTTGGTGCAACAGCCATACGAGCTAACTGAACGCGACCTTCAAGGTTTACATAAGTACCATTCTTCTCGGTATAAGCAGGAGCAGGCAATACCAAATCCGCGCGGTGCGCACCATTATCGCCATGCGAACCAATGTAAACCACAAAAGTGCCATCTGGAACAGCAACTTCATCCGCACCCAAAAGCACGATTGTATCAAGTTTTGAACCAAGCATTTGATAAGTGGTTAAACCGCCATCTTTTGGAAGGAACCCAATATCCATTGCCCCAACACGTGATGCAGCGGTGTGAAGAACGTTCCAACCATTCCAGCCATCTTTAACAATTTTTGCTTTTGCACCGACTTCAGCAGCAAGTTTTGCAACCTTATCGCCATCAGCACGTGTCAGAGCAGAAGAACCAATAATAATCATTGGCTTTTCAGCAGCAGCAAGTACTTTTGCAAATTCACCTTTACCTTTTGCAAGTTCTTCAAGAACCTTAACATCATCGCCAAGATGCGTATGCGGGTAAGTTAAATCAAAATCTTCACCGATAAGAGAAATATTTTGAAGCTTGCCAGCAAGATATGCCTTGCGAATACGGGCATTAAGAACCGGCGCATCATAACGTGGGTTTGCACCAACGATTAAGATAACATCTGCTTCTTCAATTCCATTAATAGTGGAGTTAAATAAATAGCCACCACGACCAGCGCCATCATCAAGTAATGAGCCATCTTGACGGCAATCAAGATTTTTAATGCCAAGCGATTTTGCAAGATCCAAAGAAGCTTTAAGCCCCTCTACCTCATTCAAGTCACCGGCAATAAAGCCAATTTTTTCAGGTTTTCCAGAAAGCTGTTTTGCAAAGGCTTCAATTGCTTCTGCCCAAGTAACTGGAACAAGTTTTCCATCTTTGCGCACATATGGTTTATCAAGCCGTTGGCGACGAAGACCATCGCAAGCATGACGACCTTTATCAGAAAGCCATTCTTCATTTACATCATCGTTAACTCTAGGCTCGACACGAAGAACATCTGCACCACGTGTATCAATACGAATGTTTGAACCCAAAGCGTCCATAACATCGATTGATTCTGTTTTCTTTAATTCCCAAGGACGGGCGTTAAAAGCGTATGGACGCGATGTCAAAGCACCAACCGGGCATAAATCAACTACGTTACCAGACAATTCAGAAGAAAGCGCCTTGTTAAGATAGGTCGTGATTTCCATATCACCGCCGCGACCTGTGGCACCTAATTCAGGAACACCCGCAACCTCGGTAATAAAACGAACGCAGCGTGTACATTGAATGCAACGGGTCATCACCGTTTTAATCAATGGTCCCATATTTTTTTCTTCAACCGCACGCTTTGATTCACAGAATCGGCTCTCTGCGCTTCCGTAAACAACCGCTTGGTCTTGCAGGTCACACTCGCCACCTTGGTCACAAATAGGACAATCAAGCGGGTGATTAATAAGCAAAAATTCCATTACGCCTTGACGCGCTTTTTTAACGCGTGGCGAATTTGTGAACACTTCTGGTGGTTCACCATTTGGCCCAGGACGTTGATCCTTTACAGCTTGTGAACATGACGCAACCTCTTTAGGTGCACCCTTTACTTCAACAAGGCACATACGGCAGTTACCAGCGACTGAAAGTCTTTCATGGTAACAAAAACGCGGAATTTGCGCGCCCGCAGCCTCACAAGCCTGAAGCAGTGTATATTCGCCCGGAACATCAAGTTCTTGTCCATCGACGATGATTTTTGCCATCATCACGCCCCATAATTATTTTACCAATTTCATTTTTGCTTAGCATAATACCAGACAAAAACAACATTGGTGTTCAACATTACAAACAGCCAAAATGGAATTAATGGTTTAACAATAAGACAATAGTGCCGGATAAATATACCAAAAGGATTACAGAAGCTGTATCTATTCCCCGAATGATGCCTAAATCATTATCCGGTCATTTCGTCCTAGCCAGCCCAATATTAGTTTAACCTAATAAAAAGGCCCATTTTTCCAGTGGCGAATAACCAATTTTGCCGCATCTGCTAAGCCGAAATTGACAAAGTTACAACCCCCATAACAGCAAAATTTAGCCAAAAGTTAGCTTTGTAACTGAACTAATCTCCATCTGCCCTTTGATACGATATGATTTGGTTTAAGAATGGTGCATCTTCAACGTCATCCATGGTATCTCTCTGAGGCAAATTGTGAAGTTCATCCACATAAATAATCTTTGATTCTGTACCAAATTGAATAGTTGGGACTATTTCATTCGGCCTATCAAAAGCCCCAATTGCAATTGCGATTCCATCGGGCGCCTCATAGGTTAAAGGTGTCCCACAATTGCCGCAAAAACCCCGTTTCACCAAATTAGAAGATTGAAAATATTTAGGTTTTTCTTTTGTGTAGTTTAATGATTCTAGCGCAACAGAAACCAATGGTGCATAAAAATTTCCAAAAGCTTTCTGACACATTCGGCAATGGCAAATTGATGCCTTACCTAGGTCACCGGAAATTTCAAATACCACTGCCCCGCACTGACAACCACCTTTATATTTTGCCATTTTATTTTCCATAAAAAAAGCCCAAGAAATGATCTTGGGCTTTTTTAAACTTTATGTCAAAATAAGTTTTATTCAGCAGCAATCTTTGCGCCCTGAACCAACCCTTTTGAAGCACGATATTTGTTGATCTTATCTTCAATTTCGTGACGGAAATGCATAATTAAACCTTGGATTGGCCATGCCGCAGCATCACCCAATGCACAAATAGTTTTACCTTCTACTTGTTGTGAAACTTCAAACAATAGGTCAATTTCACGAATCTCCGCTTCACCACGTGCCATACGTTCCATAACGCGCCACATCCAACCTGTACCTTCACGGCAAGGCGTACATTGACCACAAGATTCGTGCTTATAGAAATATGAAAGACGGGCAATTGCGGCAACCAAATCAGTTGATTTATCCATAACAATGACCGCAGCCGTACCAAGACCTGATTTCAATGCAGATAAAGAATCAAAATCCATCAGTACAGTTTCCGCCATTTCAGCAGTGATCATACGAACCGATGAACCACCAGGAATAACCGCTTTCAAATTACTCCAACCGCCGCGAATACCGCCACAGTGATCTTCAACAAGTTGTTTAAACGGAATAGACATAGCCTCTTCAACGTTACATGGTTTATTAACATGGCCTGAAATTGAAAATACTTTTGTACCAGTATTATTTGGGCGACCAATACCAGCAAACCATGCAGCACCACGACGAAGAATTGTCGGCATAACAGCAATTGATTCAACGTTATTAACAGTAGTCGGGCAACCATAAAGACCCGCATTCGCAGGGAATGGCGGCTTAAGACGCGGTTGACCTTTTTTACCCTCTAAAGATTCGATTTGCGCGGTTTCTTCACCGCAAATATATGCACCAGCACCATGTGAAACAAATAAATCAAAATCCCAACCATGAACGTTGTTCTTACCAATTAATTTTGCTTCATATGCTTGTTTAATTGCCGCTTCTAAAATTTCACGCTCATAAACATATTCACCGCGAATATAAATATATGCGGTATGGGCCTGCATCGCGAATGATGCAACCAATGCACCCTCGATTAAAAGATGCGGATCATGACGCATAATTTCGCGGTCTTTACATGTTCCAGGCTCTGATTCATCGGCATTAATAAGCAAATAATGTGGTCTATCTTTTACCTCTTTTGGCATGAAAGACCATTTTAATGCGGTTGGGAAACCCGCACCACCACGCCCGCGAAGACCAGACGCTTTACCTTCGGTAATAATCCAATCACGACCTGCTGAAAGAATATCCTTTGTGCCATTCCACGCACCGCGCTTCATCGCCCCCTCAAGACCCCAATCCTGAAGACCATAAAGGTTTAGAAAAATCCGATCTTTATCTTCTAAGATACCGACCATTGCTTAGTTCCTTTAAATTCAATGCGTTAAGCGAATATTTTAATATTATGCCTTCTCAGGAAGGTTTGGAATTTTTACCGGTTTTGCCAAAGAACCATCATAAAGAGATGGGTCTTTTAAAGTTGTTGGCCCACCTTCTGGTGCAGATCCTTGACGACCAATTGCCGACCCAGGTTTAACTTCTTTACCTGCAAGCAAATCATCAATGATTTTGTTGAATGATTCTGCGTCCAAATCTTCATGGTAATAATCATGAATGGCAACAACTGGTGCATTGGCACAAGAGCCAAGACATTCCATTTCTTCCCAAGACAAAAGACCATCTTTAGTAACATGATGGTGGTCACCAATACGGTTTTTACAAACCTTAATCAACTCACCAGAACCACGAAGCATACAAGGCGTTGTTCCACAAACTTGTAGGTGGTGTTTACCAACCGGCGCAAGGTGGAACATTGTATAGAATGTAGCAACCTCAAGAACGCGAATATATGGCATACCAAGCTCTTGTCCAATTGCCTCCAACGCAGGGCGAGATACCCAGCCTTCTTGCTTTTGAACTAACCAAAGAAAAGGTATAACAGCAGAACGCTGTCTGCCTTGTGGATATTTACCCAACCAAAATTCGCATTTTGCGCGGCTTTCTTTTGACCATTCAAAAGATGCTGGTTGAACTTCATCCGGTGCTAAACGACGTGTGGACATCACATACTCACTTAATAAAATCTACGTTTTTAATTTTGCCATTTTCAATAGTGTAAACAGCAACAACCTCAAAAGGCTCGGCACTAGGTGAACGCATCACTTTTTCATGATCCAGAACTTTATTCCCAAGAGCCATACGCCCTAATAATTCAACCTTATTCTCAGGAAATTGCGCGAAAACGCCCGCCATTCTTTCACGATACGCAATCAAACCTTGAAGGTTTGGTTCTTCACGCAAATTAGCAATTGTCATATCATCGGCATAAAAAGTCAGGTGTTTTTCCAAATCCTGAATATTATATGCGTCCAACTGACCCTGTGCAATTTCTTCATTTGTCATTAGCGGTCAACCTCACCGAACACGATATCCAATGAACCAATAAGTGCTGAAATATCAGCAAGCAAATGGTAACGACCCAAGTGTTCCAAAGCCTGAAGGTGAGCGAAACCGGGGGCACGAATTTTAACTTTATATGGGCGATTGGTGCCATCTGCCACCAAATAAACCCCAAATTCGCCTTTTGGTGCTTCTACTGCCGTATAAACCTCACCAGCTGGAACTTTAAAGCCTTCGGTATAAAGTTTAAAGTGGTGAATCAATGCTTCCATTGATTGCTTCATCTCAGCACGACGAGGTGGTGCAAATTTTGAATTCTCAGGAAGCACTGGGCCTTGCGGCATTTTTTCAATACACTGCTTCATAATTTTTACAGATTCGCGCATCTCATCCATACGGCAAAGGTACCTGTCATAACAGTCACCATTTTTACCAACAGGAATTTCGAAATCCAATTCATCATATACTTCATATGGCTGTGATTTACGCAAGTCCCAAGGAATGCCAGAACCACGAACCATAACACCAGTGAACCCCCAATCCAGAATCGTTTGTGTATCAACAACACCGATATCAACATTACGCTGTTTAAAAATACGGTTGTCAGTAATCAAGGTCTCAATTTCATCACAAGCTACAAGGAATGGGTCACACCAATCATAGATGTCTTGCAACAATTGTTCTGGTAAATCTTGGTGAACACCGCCTGGACGGAAATAGTTTGCGTGCATACGTGCGCCACAAGCACGTTCATAGAAAATCATCAATTGTTCGCGTGGTTCAAACCCCCATAAAGGTGGAGTAAGCGCACCAACGTCCATTGCCTGCGTAGTAACGTTAAGCAAATGGTTCAAAATACGACCAATTTCAGAATAAAGAACACGAATAAATTGCGCGCGACGCGGAACTTCAATGCCAGTTAGTTTTTCAATCGCAAGACAGAATGCATGCTCCTGATTCATTGGCGCAACATAGTCAAGACGATCGAAATAAGGTGTACCTTGTAGGTAAGTTTTATATTCCAAAAGCTTTTCTGTACCACGGTGCAAAAGGCCAATATGCGGGTCAACCCGTTCAACAACCTCACCATCAAGCTCGAGAACAAGACGTAAAACGCCGTGTGCAGCGGGGTGTTGTGGGCCAAAGTTAATATTAAAATTTCTTTTGCCAGGCTCTTTTGCAGCGTCAATGGCTTCATCAAAAGTTTTATCAATAATCTCCGATGACATTATTTAGCCCCTTCAGAAGTTTTTGCCTTTTCATCGCCTGGAAGCATGCCTTCCCACGGGCTAAGGAAATCAAAATTACGGAATTCTTGAACTAGTTTAACTGGTTCATAAACGATACGCTTTTGCTCTTCATCGTAACGAACTTCTTGGTAACCAGTAAGCGGGAAATCTTTACGCAGCGGATGGCCTTCAAAACCATAATCAGTAAGAATGCGGCGCAAATCAGGATGGCCTTCAAACAAAACACCATACATATCAAACGCTTCACGTTCAAACCAGTTTGCGCCCGGCCACATTGAAACCACAGATGCAATAGAGCCACCATCTGGAACAAATGCCTTTACGCGAACCCGAATATTATTATTCATTGAAAGCAAGTGGTAAACAACCGCAAATCTCTCAGGGCTTTCAGGGAAATCAACCGCAGTAATATCAATAAGGGTTGAGAAACCTTCAATCTTTTGTAAATAGCTTAAAACATCAATAATTTTAGAGGCTTGCGCAAGAATGCTAAGCTCATCATTACGGATTTCAATATGCGTAACGGCGTTGCCAAATTTTTCTGGCATACGTCCCAAAATCGCATTTAGTTTTTCAAGCTGGGCATTGATGACTTGTTGTTTCATCGTTCAATAGTCCCTTCACGGCGGATTTTCTTCTGTAATTGTAGAATCCCATAAACCAATGCCTCTGCTGTTGGCGGGCAACCAGGAACGTAAATATCAACCGGAAGAACACGGTCACAACCACGCACAACAGAATATGAATAATGATAATAACCACCACCATTCGCGCATGAACCCATCGAAATCACATAACGAGGATTTGGCATTTGGTCATAAACTTTGCGAATCGCAGGCGCCATCTTATTGGTCAAAGTGCCGGCAACGATAATAACATCAGATTGGCGCGGGCTAGCGCGTGGTGCAAAACCAAAACGTTCAACGTCATAACGCGGCATAGATGCCTGCATCATTTCAACCGCGCAACATGCAAGACCAAAGGTCATCCACATTAATGAACCCGTACGCGCCCATGTAATCAAATCTTCGGTTCCAGCAATTACATAGCCTTTATCAGCCAATGCATCTGAAACGCCTGTGAAAAACGGGTCGTTTGGCTTTGCAGCAAAGCCATTTTCAACGCCAGCATACGATGGGCTATTTGGTTTAATTATTCCCATTCCAATGCGCCTTTCTTCCATTCATAAATAAAGCCAATGGTTAGAACACCCAAGAATACCATCATTGAGATATAACCAAAAGCGCCTAAATCTTTTAATACGATTGACCAAGGGAACAAGAATGCCACCTCTAAGTCGAAAATAATAAATAAGATTGATACCAAGTAAAAACGTACATCAAATTTCATACGCGCGTCATCAAAAGCATTGAAACCGCACTCATATGCAGACATTTTTTCAGGATCAGGACTAGAAGGGGCAAAAACCCAGTTTGCCAGCATAAAAACAACGCCAATCAAAAGCCCAATACCGCCAAAAACCAATACCGGCAGATATTCTAGCAATAAAGCGTTATTCGCCATTCCTAAAGTAACGGGTAGTTCAGCCATTTTTCCCTCTTAAGAATACCATATGTGAAAACATATAAATCAAACTGGCTCTAGCTTGCTTGGCGCTCGGTTGCAATCCAAAGCCTCATAAATTTCATCATAATTTCATATCAAATCGCACAAAAATGAATGCGTGATGGATTTTTAATCACAATTATAATTTAAACTTCAACTTGACTTTGGTTTAATTACAGAAAATTTTTGCCAATGCCAATTAAAATTTCTGCTGAATTGCTGCCAAGAGCGCGATAAACAGGTCAACTTAATGTAAATTTTACTGATTATGATTAATGCTTTGCAACAGGCAGGGTTTAATGGAAACTTATAATTATCCAAAATTTAAATATACCAAAAATATTGGTGACGGTAGTACAATAAATACCGTTTTACCCCCTGCCCGCACTCCAAAAAACGATACACAAGAAACCAATGTAGATGATTTAGCAAAACCACCCTATCTATTCATTTTAGGATTGTTATTTTTTCTAAGCTTTGGTGGACTTACAAACATCTATATGAAAATTACACAAGACTATGATATGCCTAAATGGTCTATTGTAATGTATCTTATTCCAATAAGTATTTCATTTTTCTGGCTCATTAAAAACCCGCTAAATTCCATCAAAACGGCATTTGTTGGGTTGCCACTATTATTATTTTGTATTTATGCATTTTTGTCATTCAAATGGTCTAATCAACCAGATGTAAGCATGCGACAAGGTTTGCTTTTATGCTTAACCTATATGGTTGCGACTACTTTTGCCGCAAAATTTAATTGGCGCAGCTTTGGTTTTGTTCTTATAACAATTATGGGGCTTCAAACCTTTGTTTCATTAATCTTAGCCGTAATATTCCCACAATGGGGCGTAATGTCGGATATATACCCCGGCGCTTGGGCAGGTATTTGGGGCTTTAAACAAACACTTGGCGTGGCAATGGCTTTAGGCATAGGATTTACATCTGGTTATGCCGTTACTTTTAAGTCGGCACGCGTTTTTTGTATCCCAATAATTTTAACTATGCTTCTAGTCGTTTATAAAAGTGAGGCAACAACCGCAACATTAATCAGCGGAATGGTAATTGGCATCAGCATTGCCTTATTTATTGCAAGCCTTAATCCCGCAACAGCAGTTATAAGTTTTTGGGGTATTGTTGTAGTTGGCGTTACCGTGGTTTTATCATTTACTATTTTTAAAGACGCCATATTCCATGCATTAGGTAAAGCACCAACATTAACTGGTCGTACTGATATATGGAAAGCGATGGAAGGGCCGATTTCTGAGCATCCAACATTTGGATGGGGCTTTCAAGCATTCTGGACAGATAAAAGCATTGCATCACCAGTTGAAGGCATACAACAGGCCATGGACGGCTTTCGCCCACCAGATGCACACTCAACCCCAATGGATGTAAAGGTTCAATTAGGAAGCATTGGCTTCTTCTTATGGAGCTGGATGTTTATACAATTGTGGATTAGTGGGCTTTATAATGTAATAAGTACAAAATATGGAACTATAATAATTGGCGTAGCCGCAGCATGGTCGGGTATTTGTTTTACTGAAGCAATGTCACTTTACCCAATGGATTATGCAACGTTCTTGCTCCACTCTATATTCGTTAAATCAAGCTTAGAGATGTTTGATAAAATATTCAAAATAAATAAATAAATTTATATTGCGAAAAACAAAAGCCCCCGACCGAAGTCAGGGGCTTTGTTATTTTTGAAATGGCGCGAGTGACGGGGCTCGAACCCGCGACCCTCGGCGTGACAGGCCGATACTCTAACCAACTGAGCTACACCCGCGCAAATCAAAATGTGTGGGGTTGATAGCTGTTGCCTCTT